>Ga0272445_1001017_pt1 | contig 23329 bp, 24 predicted proteins | sample YNPCB0031_FD_194404 | JGI IMG/M metagenome (GOLD analysis project Ga0272445, IMG submission 194404) | Hot spring sediment microbial communities from Yellowstone National Park, WY, United States - YNP-CB-003-1 | ecosystem: Environmental > Aquatic > Thermal springs > Hot (42-90C) > Sediment... | reverse complement strand
CTGGCGAAGCCAGTAGCTACTTGAGCTGCGGTTAAGGCCCACTTCTCGTCCTTAGCGGTTATGAGGATCCTCGTCCCCACCATTGGGAAGGCCTCGGAGAAGGTGTCCTCTACGTCGACCCCGTTCACCTTAAAGAAGGACATGCTCTCCCACCTAGCATAAGGCCGCGCAGAGTGTCAGGAGGTAGCGTATAAAAGAGCTTTCCCGCGCGCTTCAACCTAGAGCGTAGCTTCATCAGGTCTTCATCTGCCTCCATGGAAAGGGGAAGGCGACTTAAGCTTCAGAGCCTCGAGGCTTAGAGCTAGGCTTCAACATAGGGCCCGGAGCTCAGGTCGATAAAAGGATAAGACCCTCCCTGAGGTGAGCGTCTAGGTGCTGTCTCTGTCCTCACGCTGGTCTCGTTCCGGTAGGGAGGCCCTTAAGCTCATCTGGGAGGCTTCTAGGGAGCCTAAGGACAGGCTGGACCTCCTAAACTTGATGAGCCTCTCCCTTTACGCTATGGCTAGGAGCCTCGTGGACTGGTATCATATGCTCGACGACCCTGAATTGCTGTCTGCGCTGGGCGATGAGGAGCTTAAGGAGCTTGCTCAACGCATAAGCAGCATGGCCAGGGAGTTCGTCAAGTACGATATTAAGGCCTCGCGGAGGTACTCCAAGAAGGGGCTTAAGAGCGAGGAGTTTACAAGCCTCGAGAGCCTCCTCCCTGAGGTCGAGGACCTAGCCCTAGAGGATGAGGAGCCCTAGCCTCAGTAAGTGAGGCCAGCGAACTTTAGCGGGCGCTTTCCCTCAGCCTCCTTCATCCCCTCGAGGAAGCTTAGCTGCTTCTCAGCTTCAGCCTTAAGCTCCTCTAAGGGTAGCTTCAGCCTAGTTAGCTTGCAGAGGGCCGTCAGAGTCCTATGGGAGGTCTCAAGGTCTGGAGCCCTTAGGCGGGTTAGAGCCACATAGCGGCTGTAGGGTACGTGACCCCATAGGCTTACCGCCCTCAAGCCTTCATGAGCACAGCGCTCAATGAAGGCCGTGTACACGCTGCAGGGCCCTTCGTAGTCTACAAGCTCAACCCCACAAGCTTCAACTTCGCTCCGTAGCTCAGGTAGGCTCACCACAGCTGACGCCTTCAGCTCCTCCCTCAGGTCTATGAAGCCGCCGAGCGTGTAGACCTCCTTCACCCCCGAGGACTTGACGAGGTCCACCATGCCGTCCACGAAGGCCTCCCAGGAGTAGTGAGGCTCCTCCCCCTTCACCACAGCCATGCCCGCGCTGCCCGCCAGATAGACCTCCAGCTTAGGGTACCTAACTCCTTCAACCAGCCCCCTCCTGATCATGGCGATGGGCCTCGACATGGAGAGCACGAAGCCAGCACCCTCGATCTCCCCTAGCTTTCTCGCTTCAAGCCTCCTAACGATGAAGGTAGAGGAGAAGCTGGCCACTCCCCCAGCGTCCGTGTAGCCGGAGAGGCCTAAGACTAAGCGTGAAGCTCCCTCCAGCTTGAGCTTCCCACTACTTCCCTCCACGCTACCTCCCTTCCACTTCAGCCTTTAAGCAGCTTATAAGCTGCTTAAGTGTATGTTCGCGCATCGCGCCACCAAGCCCACCAGCTGGAGGGGGTTCTCGTCGAGGTCTACGACCGGCGCGGCTCCCCAAGACCGTAGCTGCTTAGCCACAGGCCCGGTCACGGCAGCTATTGGCGGCCGGACGAAGCCTAGAAGCTCCTCGACCTCCTTAATGCTCCTAGCCGTAAGGACCTTCACCGCGCTCTCCATGAGCCCAGCCTCCCCCTTGAAGCCCTCAACGACAGCCACGTCGACGCTGCCCTCAATCATCTTTAATGCCTCCCTCAGCTTGCAGCCAGCCATCCTCTTAATCACCGCCACCTCCCCTTCACCCACCGCGACCACCAGCCTAGCTCCAGCTTCAGCCATCCTCCAAGTGTCCTTACCAGCCTTGTCGATAGAGGCGTGGTGGAGATGCTTGACTCCAGCCACCTTCAGCCCAGCTGAAGAAAGCTTCGAGATTAAGAGCTCAGCGACCCTCGTCTTGTAGCTGTCTTTAGGCCCCAGGATCGCGATTATCTTCAGCTAGCCCACCTCCTTATCCTCAACCTTCAGCTGACGGTAGATAGCTACGGCATCCTCCAAGGCTATCTTAGAGCCTTCAAGGTCTACATTCCTTAGGCACCTAGCTACGTCAACCAGCGCCCTCACTTCAAGAAGCTTCAACCCCTTCGAAGCGTAAGCCTCAGCCTCACGCTTAAACGAGCGGGCAGCCAGCCTCCACGCTTCTTCACCTCGCCGCTCAGCCACTAAGCAGTAAGCGAGGCCTTGCCAGAAGGATGAGCTGAAGGAGCTTAGGGGAGCTGGATCTAAAGACCTGAGGGAGCTGAAGGCTGCCTTAGCTGCCTCAAGCGCGTTGAAACCCCACTTAAGCTCGACGCTGGAGCCGCCCTCAACCTCAAGCTTGGGCCCCGCCTCGACGTCGCTAGGCCTATTCACATTGATGAAGCTTAGGAGAAGAGGGTCGAGGGGCTTAAGCTCAGCCACGGAGAGGAAAAGCGTGTTGAGCCCCGCTCTAACCAAGTCGTCAGGCCTAGACCTGCGGTAGGCAAGGAGGGCGCTGCATAGAGCTAAGGCTGGCTCCCTTAGGTATGCAGCCATCAAGGGCTCGTGGAGCCCATGCGGCCAAAGGGGCATCACGCCCTCCCAGCCCTCCTCCACGCCCCTCAACAACCTATCCAGCACTGAGGGCTTGAGAAATGGCTGGTCGCAGGGCACCACTAGACAGGCGGTGGATGAAAGACCTCTAAGCCCAGCCTCCATGCCCGCTAAGGGCCCGCTAACTCCTCTTCTATCCATCACAACTCTTCCATCGACCTCCCCACTCAGCCTCCTCGCCCTCTCCTCGCTGTCTACAGCTACGACGACCTCATCCACCACCTCGCTCACGGCTTCAACGACTCGCCTCAGCATAGGCCTCCCTCCTACCTTAAACAAGGCCTTCTCACCCACCCCTCCAGCGCGCTTGAACCTACGTCCACTCCCTCCAGCTAAGACTACTGCCCCCCTCATGCTATGTACGCGAGGTAAGGCGTCAACATAAAGGCTCTTATCAAGCTTCCTGGGGCCTTAAAGAAGGGTTAAATATCGACCCACAAACGTAGCTGGGCGATGTCGAGGAAGGAGGTAGTTAAGGTAGGCATCGTTAAGCTGGGCTGCGTAGGGACCGCCCCCCTCATAGAGTTCCTCCTAGATGAGAGAGCCGATAGGAACGACGTAGACGTTAGGGTCGTGACCTCTGGAGCCAAGATGGACCCAGAGAAGGCTGAGGAGGTAGCTAAGAAGCTGCTCGACTTTAAGCCAGACCTAGCCGTCGTCGTAAGCCCCAACGCATCCCTCCCCGGCCCAACTAGGGCAAGGGAGGTGTTGAGGGAGGCGGGCCTACTGGTCATAGTGGTCTCAGACGCCCCCGCCAAGAAGGCGCTCGGCGACCTAGAGGCTAAGGGGTTCGGCGCGATCATCGTCGAGGCTGACGCCATGATAGGAGCTAGGAGGGAGTTCCTCGACCCAGCTGAGATGGCATGCTTCAATGCAGACATAATAAAGGTCTTAGCTGCCACTGGCGTCTACAACCTCTTAGTCAGCTACTTGGACAAGGCCGTAGCCGATCTCAAGCAGGGCAGGAAGCCTGAGCTGCCTAGGGTGATCGTCGATAAGGAGGCCGCCGTAGCTGCAGCTGGCTTCAGCAACCCGTACGCTAAGGCTAAAGCCATGGCCGCCTTCGAGACCGCCCGCCGAGTGGCCGACTTAACCACTGAGGCCTGCTTCAAGATCCAGGAGTGGGAGCGCTACACGCCCATCGCTGCAGGAGCCCACGAGATGATGAGGTACGCCGCCCGCCTAGCTGATGAAGCTAGGGAGCTTGAGAAGTGCAGCGACACCCTACAGCGTATGCCTCATGCCCGCGATGGGACGTTGATGAAGAAGGCCAAGCTTATGGAGAAGCCGGTCAAGACTCAGTAACTCTCTTCTTTTTTCTCAAGACGCCGGCTCGCGCGCGCAACCTAAGCATCGCTAGCTGCCTTCTGGCTAAGGCTTAAGTTTACAGAGCCCCAAGACGCTGCCCTCAACAGTTAAATAGGGTGCTAGGGAGCAGGCAGGCGGCGGCGCTTAGCCTTGGAGGCCTCAGTCACCCTCATCACTGGGAGGACCTTAAGCCAGGGGAGGGCCCTCGAGGAGGGGAAGTTCCTTGAGGCCTACATATCTGCATGCGCCGTGATTGAGCTCGACCCGCAGGACCTAGCGAGGCTGGGGGTCAAGGAGGGGAGCAACGTTAAGGTCAAGACACTCTATGGAGAGGTCGTGGTTAAGGCCTTAGCCTCCTCAAGCCCACACCCAGGGGTGGCCTTCATCCCCATGGGCCCGTGGGCCAATGCCGTCGTAAACCCCAGCACCTACGGCTCAGGCATGCCCACTCTGAAGGGAGTGGAGGCGAAGGTGGAGCCCACTCAAGAACTCGTCAAGCCGCTCGTCGAACTCCTAAAGGATTTATCCCCCAAGAAGAAGCCCGAAGTTAAGGCTGGCAGCTTAAGCACAAACGACCCAGGGAGCGAGGAGAGGGTCTTTAACGACGTGGTCTGTACGTTCTGCGGCTGCGTATGCGACGATATACAGGTTACAGTGAAGGGGGGCCGTATCGCCTCAGCCAAGGGCCCCTGCGCGGTAGGCCTCTCAAAGTTCATGAACTACTCAAGGGAGAGGATCTACAAGCCCCTCATTAGGAAGGGGGAGGGCTTCGTCGAGGTTAGCTATGAAGAGGCCGTCGAGAGGGCAGCCAGCATACTTGCGTCAGCCAAGTATCCACTTCTTTACGGCTGGAGCTCTACCTCGAACGAAGCCATGAGGCTGGGCGTCGAGCTCGCTGAAGTGGTGGGCGGAGTGGTGGACAACACGACCGTGATCTGCCACGGCCCAACCGTGCTGGGCACGCAGCAAGTCGGCGTCGTAACCTCCACGCTTGGCCAGATAAAGAATAGAGCGGACCTGATAGTCTACTGGGGATGCAACCCGCTTCAAGCCCACGTGAGGCATACCGTCAGGTACTCAGCGACGGCTAAGGGTAGGTTCGTGGAGGGCAGGAAGGGCAGGAAGGTGGTAGTCGTCGACGTTAGGCCCACACCTACCTCTAAGATGGCTGACCTCTTCATAAAGGTCGAGCCTGGCATGGACTACGAGCTCCTCACGGCTCTCAGGATGGCGGTTAGGGGCCACCCCATCGAGGAGGAGGTGGCGGGCGTGCCTAGGGGGAAGGTCGAGGAGCTCGCAGACATGATGATGTCAGCTAGGTTCGGCGCGCTCTTCTTCGGCATGGGCTTAACCATGACCTTGGGGAAGGGGAGGAACGTGGAGGAGGCCATCAAACTCGTCCAGGACCTCAACGAGTGGACCAAGTTCGTGCTGTTAGCCATGAGGGGCCACTTCAACGTGACGGGAACCAACGAGGTCATGACGTGGCTGACGGGCTACCCATACGCCATAGACTTCAGCAGGGGCTTCCCAAGGTCCAACCCAGGGGTTACGTCGAGCACCGACGTGTTGATGAGGGGCGAGGTCGACGCAGCCTTGATAGTGGCCTCAGACCCGGCCTCGCACCTCCCGCGGAAGGCCGTGGAGCACCTAGCTAAGATACCCACCGTGGTCATAGACCCGCGGTGGAGCCCCACTGCAGCCATAGCCGACGTGTTCATTCCTACCACCTTCATCGGCATCGAGGAGGAGGGCACCGTCTACCGGATGGACAGGGTCCCCTTGAGGGCGAAGAAGGTGGTGGACCCACCGCCGGGCCTGAGGAGCGACGTGGAGGTCCTCTCAAGCCTGTTGAGGAGGGTTAAGGAGCTCAAGGGGGGTGCTTGATGCAGATCCTAATTAGGAACGGGGTGGTCTACGACCCGCTCAACAACGTCAAGGGCGAGCGGATGGACATAGCCATCAAGGACGGCAAGATAGTCTCCGACGAGGAGCTCGACCTCAAGAAGGCCAAGGTCATAGACGCTGAGGGCAGGCTGGTGATGGCGGGCGGCATCGACCTTCACTCCCACATAGCGGGGCCGAAGGTTAACGCTGGCAGGGTGATGAGGCCTGAAGACCACTACAAGGCGTTCATGAAGCTCATCCCAGGCGTCAGGAGGAGCGGGACGGGGAAGACGACGCCCACCGCCAACGTCATAGGCTACAAGTACGCACGCATGGGCTGGACCACAGTCTTCGAGCCCGCCACCCCTCCCCTTGAGACGAGGCACACGCACGAGGAGCTCGACGACATACCTGTCATAGATAAGGGGTGCTTCCCGCTCTTCGACTCCAACCTCCTCGTCTTGGACTACGTGGAGCGAAGGGACTATGAGAAGCTTGCAGCCCTCGTGGCCTGGATCATGGAGGTCACTAAGGGCTGGGCCGTCAAGCTGGTGGACCCAGGCGTGGCTGAAGCCTGGGCTTGGGGCAGGGGGGTCGGCCTCAGCCTCGAAGATTTGATCCCAGGCCGCAACACCACCCCCCGCGAGATAGTGAGGGCGCTGTGTAGGGCCAACGAGGCCTTGAAGCTGCCGCACCCAATCCACGTCCACTGCAACAGGCTGGGCTTCCCGGGGAATTACGAGGTGACCATCAAGACCATGGACGCCGTGTCCGACCTATACACGGGCCAGGGGAGGCCCATCATCCACATAACCCACGTCCAGTTCACGGGCTACGCTGGCACCACCTGGGCCAACCTAGATACGGGGGCTGACGACATAGCGAACTACGTGAACGCGCATAAGCATGTGTCGCTCGACCTAGGCCAGGTGATGTTCGGCGACGCCACCACCATGACCGCCGACGCCCCCTTCGAGTTCGTCCTCTACCACCTAGCCCGCACCAAGTGGACTGGGGGCGAGGTCGAAGGCGAGGCTGCGTCAGGCATCGTTCCCTACCGCTACAAGAGGAGCAACTACGTCAACTCCATCCAATGGTGCATAGGGCTTGAGGTAGCACTCCTCGTCAAGGACCCGTGGAGGGTGTTCCCAACCACCGATCACCCCAACGCAGGGCCCTTCACCCGCTACCCTCAGCTCCTCGCCTGGCTGATGAGCAGGAAGGCTAGGGAGGAGGTGTTGAGCAAGATGAATAGGAGGGCGGTCAAGAAGGCCATCCTCCCGACCATCGATCGCGAGTACGACTTCTACGAGATAGCGGTCTGCACGAGGGCCGCTCAAGCCAAGATACTCGGCCTGCCCAACAAGGGTCACCTCGGCGTGGGGGCGGACGCTGACGTAGCCATATACGACGTAAAGCCCCTCGAGCTCGACCCCTCGAGGCAGCCTGAGGCCGTGGTCAAGGCGTTCAAGCGCGCATACTACACGATCAAGGGGGGCGAGGTCGTAGTTAAGGGGGGCGAGGTCGTTAAGCATGTATATGGCTCTACGTTCTACCTTAAGCCTAAGGTGGAGCGCGACCTACTCAAGACCATGATGGGCGAGGTGGAGCCTAAGTTTAAGTCGTGGTACAGCGTTAGCTTAAGCAATTACGTCATTGAGGAACGCGAGCTAAGAAGCCCCGTAGGCGTGCCCGTGGGAGGGGTGAGGTAGATGTCCAGCAAGGGGAAGAAGGAAGTTAAGGCGGCCGCTCCACCTCCACAAGAGTACAGCGAGGTTAGGCTGAGGCCTAAGTTCGCCTTCACCGTACCTGTGGAGGCTGAGAAGGTGAAGCCAGACCTCTTCGCCGGCAAGACCCTCGACCAAATAGCTAAGATTAGCGTCTACGAGGGCAATACGAAAAGGGCCCTCAGCGACCTCTTTAACATCGAGGGGTCTCCGGGCTCCCAAGCTGCGGACACCTTGATCTCCCTGGAGGGAGACCTCTCTAAGGTTAGGAGGGTGGGCGAGGGGATGACAGCCGGCAAGATAGTGATTAAGGGGGACGTGGGGCACTACGTGGGCTTCGCCATGAAGGGAGGGGTCATAGAGGTGCGCGGAAACGCGGGGCTCTGGCTTGGAGGGAAGATGAGGGGAGGGGAGATCATGGTTCTAGGTAGCGCGGGCGACTGCGTAGGCGGCTCACTTAGAGGAGAGGCGCCTGGGAAGGGGATGAAGAAGGGTACGATCGTAATCCACGGTGACGCGGGCGCTGAGGTGGGCAGAGGGATGGGTGGAGGGAGCATCTTGGTCTACGGCAACGTAGGCCCGCTGCCCGGCGTCGATATGCGTGGAGGGGCCATAGGCGTCAAGGGGGGCTGCGAGGGGAAGCCGGGCGCTAGGATGGCTGGCGGCAGGGTCGTCATAGGGGGCAGGGTTCCCTCCGTGCTTCCAAGCTTCTACATAGACGAGGTGAGGGAGTCCATAAAGGTAGGGCCCGAGAAGCTCGTAGGCCCCTTCTACGTCTTCGTCGGCGACGTGCTGGCCGACGTTAAGTGCGGCGGCAGGCTTTTGGTCTCCATTCCCCACAACCCCCACCTCAAGCGCTTCGAGGCCTACCTAGAGGCCTTCAGCGATGCGTGGGCCTAAAGCAGCAACGTGGTCGAGGTGTCCATAGAGGAACTTAGAGCTGAAGCCCGTAACTACGGCTCTAAGCTTAGGCCTCGTTACACGGTTGAGGTAGACCTTGGGCTGAGGGTCAAGGCTTCGCCCGATGAAGCCCACTCAGCCATGGTTGATGAGGGGCTAATATCACTTAACACCGTCCCCGTCGCCGTGGTTGACTTCAGAGGCAGCTCTTCCAGCTCTAAGCCCTACTACTCAGCGCTCTTAGAGTACCGCGGCTCGATGGTTGAGTACCGCGTCGATGCCTTGTTCGTGGGGGGCGTGACCGCCATAGCCTACAGGCCCTCCGTGAGTCCAGCTGAGCTGAGGCACTTGCATCCAGTGAAGTTCGGGGCCGCTGGAGTGAAGGTGCTGAGCTTCGAGCTGAGCAACTACCGCTTCACTAGGGGCCTTAACCGCTACGAGGAGCTGAACGTGGGGGTCTTCAGTGGAGGATGGGGGGCCTCGACGGTTAAAGCCCACTTCAAGGAGGCTGGGCTGGAGGTTAAGGGGATTCCCTGCGGCAAGGACTTTCAAGCCTTCGAGCGGGCCTTAATTAAGCTAGGCAGCCCGCCGCTGTCCCCTAGGGTTTTAGCCGCCTACGAGCGGCGCGGCGCCTAAAGCCCCAGAGACCTCTTGAGGGCCTCTGAGTTCACTAAGCCGGCTGCGAAGGTCTTGCCCGTGCTCTTGCAAGTCAGCTCAAGCTTCCCTATCGTGAAGAAGCTTGGGTCCAGCTTGCTCCAGTCGAAGCCGACCGCCTTCAAGGCTTCATAGGAGGCCTTGCCGTAGTCCCTCCAAGCAGAGGCTGGCGCCTTATCGGCTAGCTCCTTGAGCCTCCCCTCCTCCTCATCCACGACGTAGCATGCCACGCCCCCGTAGAGCAGGGCGTCCTCCTCCCTCGCGGTCGACACGCCCACGTCGGGGTGGGGTGGCATCACGGGGGCCGATCCGCTGCCGAACACCACCTTGTTTGGGTCTAAGCCAAGGTGCTCAAGCCTGTAAAGCCCCGTCTCCACGACCCTGCCTGAGACTTGAACTGAGCCAGCCATAGACGAGGTGGTTGTTAAGAGCATGTAGAGGTCTCTCGGCTCAACCCCACAGTCTCCAGCCACCTTCCTGGCTACGGCGTCGCCCGGCCTCTTGGTGACCTCCATGACTATCACGGCCTCGTGGTGCCCATCGCGATACCCTATCCTCTCGAAGACCTTCTTAGGCTTGAGCGCTAAGGCTCTAGCTGGACCTGAGCATGGAGCGAAGAAACCCTCCTCCTTCACCTGAACCATCCATCCAGCCAGCTGGCAGCCCAACAGCGACAAGGCTGGGTGGTCTGTGGCGACAACTATGGTGGGCATCTCCAAGCCTCCATAGTCTCGATACGTCAGCCAGCACTCAGCCAGCCCCCCTAAGCATATCTTAGTTAACAGGAGGCCAGCCATCCAGCCGCCGGGTGCCTCTAGGCCTGTATCTATCATGGTGGCCCCGCAGGGCAGCTTCTCGACCTTCACGCGGTACTCCTCAGCGTGGTCGATCAGCTCCTTCACATACTTCATGGAGAGCTTGTTCACGCTTATCACGTAAACCCCCCTAAAGCCACCCCGGCCCTGAAGCCTTAATAACCTTTCATGGCGCGGAGCTGAAGCAAAGTAGAGACAATAGGTTTAAGCCAGCCGGCCCCTTCAAGCGTGGGTATGAAGATAGGGCTCCTGACGAGGAACGTGGATTCGTGGTGTTCAAGCCAGCTCGTGGAGGCCATGAGGAGGAGAGGCATAGAGCCAATCTCCTTGAGGTTTCAAGGGCTGTCCGCTCGAGTGGGCTTCAAGTGTAAGGTAGCGTCGGCTGGGCTCTCCGTCGATGAGCTCGACGCCCTCATCGTGAGGCCCTTGGGCCCCGGCTCCCTAGATGAATGCCTGTTGAGAGTGGACATGCTTCACACCTTAAGCAGGGGAGGCCTCCTCGTCGTTAACAGCCCCTCAGCCATCGAGCGGTGCATCGACAAGTACTTCACGCTATCCTTCCTTGCGGAGCGCGGCGTCAAGGTCCCTAGGACGGTGGTGACGGAGAGCGTCGAGGAGGCCCTCGCAGCCTTCGATGAGCTTGGAGGAGATGTAGTGTGTAAGCCTCTCTTCGGCTCCCGCGGGATGGGCGTGACTAGGCTGACGGATCGCGACGTGGCGTTGAGGGTGTTTAGGGCGCTGGCCTTCATCAACCACGCGATCTACATCCAGGAGTTCATCCCCCACGGCACGAGGGACATCAGGGCCTTCGTGATCGGAGGGAGGGTTGCGGCCTCCATGTATAGGGAGGCTTCAAGCTGGAAGACCAATGTAGCTCAGGGAGCTAGGCCCGTTGCCTTCAAGCCTAGCGTGGAGGTGGCTGAGCTGGCGGTTAAGGCGGCTGGGCTCATGGACTGCGAGGTGGCTGGCGTAGACCTCTTGGAGGGTAAAGACGGCTACTACGTGATTGAGGTCAACAGCCAGCCCGGCTGGAGGGGGCTTCAAAGCGTAACTAAGGTTAGGATAGCTGACCTCATAGTCGACCACGTAGCTCAGCTAGCGAAGAGGTAGGGGCCTTCAACCTCCACCTCAGCCGAGGACAGAGACCAGCTCGACGGTTAGAGGCGTGCCCGCCCTCACCTTGCTCACAACCTCTAAGCCCTCCACCACCCTGCCCAGCAGGCTCAAGCTGTAGCCGAGCTTAACCCTCTTGAGGAACACGCACACCGCTCCTGCCTGAGGCCAGTAGGCTAAGTACCCTCCTTCAACCTCCTCCCTGGGCTTCTCAGCTCCAAGCCCTAAGGGCACGTGGAAGTACACATAGCCCTGCCCAGGGTAGGCTCTAGACCTCATGGGGAGGGCCCTGACCAAGGCCTCCACGGTGCGAGGCGCTAAGACCCTGGTGAGGTCGGCTAGGCAGTCTCCTAGGCCCTCGAGCGCTATCTTGACGCGGTAGCCCACAGCCACGCTCAAGCATAGCACCAGGCTTAGAGGAGCTGGCTGGGCTAAAACATATGTGTCAGAGCGGCAGCGAAAGCGCGATCCAACGTGGCTGGCTGCCAGCTCTGTGGCGCTGAAGCTGAAGGAGAGCTCTGCAGCAAGTGTCTAGAGAGGCTTCACTCGACTAGTTGTCCGTTCTGCGGTGAGCCCCTTAGGGGCTTGAGGCTCCATGAGGGCCTGCTTAAGCATCCATGCGGCGCGCGCTTCCACCCAACGCTGCTTTCGAGGGCCTTAAAGGAGGGGTTCCGAGGGGTGTTGAGGGAGGTATGCGACGAGTATAGATGCGAAGGAGACCTAGAGGAGTGCTGTTCGACCTGCGATAGGGTCAGGGAGTTTATTGAGGTAGGGGTCTCTAAGATAAAGCCCATCCTTGAGCCGGCTTTAAGGGACGCTGGGGTGGAGGTGGAGTATGGCTGGAAGACGTGCCTCATAAGGGATGGAGGGGGGATGATGGCCGTGCTAATAGACCAGCACAACCCTACTTACCTCTCTGAGGGGGCCTCAACTATAGCGGCTGAAGGCCCTGGCAAGGCCACCATCATAGGCGCAGGCCTCACGGAGCGTCAGGTCAAGCTTATAGGCGCTGTTGAGGAGGCTTTAAGGAGGAACGGCTACGTGGACATAATGAAGGCTGTTGTGGAGCTGCCTGAGGAGATGGGCACGGTGGAGGCGCCGTAAGGTAGCACCACCGCCTCCTCGAAGCCCCTCAAGGCCTCGTCTAGGCCCTCGTAGAAGGGTATACCTACCTTAGCCAGCAGGTCTTTGACGTCGCTTGCAGCTGATGGGCTCACTACAGCCAGCTCAGCTCGCTGCGAGTCCATCGCCATCCTGGCTAGCTTAGGGAACACCTCGCTGAACTCGCCTTCACTCATCCTCGCCTTCAACTCGCCTACCACCTCCCCTAGAGGCCTGCCAGCATACCTGACTAGCTCCTTAGCGAAGGCCTCGCTTCCAACCCCCTCATTGAGCGGGGCGGCCAACACCACCTTCAACACACCCTCACGGGGGGCTAGGTTGCAGGCTAGATGGTAGGCCTTCAAGGCTTGAAACAGCGTGCATCCAAGCGGCGGCTCCGCTATAGCTACCGCCAGCCTAGCTGGTGGAGACATGATGGCGTAGTACTTGAGGGCCTCCTTAGCTACAGCCCTATGAACCTGCACGGGGTCGCCGTAGTAGGCGGCAGCCAGCCCACCATAGGCATCCATCGTCCAGTCGAGGGCCCTATACCTAACCTTGCCAGCGAAGGCTCTTCCAGCCTCCTCCATGTCCATCCTGACCGGGTTGCCATCCACCTTAAGCTCCCTCGCGTCGAGGCAGCCTACAGCTAGCGAGTGGTTATGCCTCACGCTGTCTATGCTGCTACAGCCGGGCAGGATGGCTTTACAGCCGCCCTCCCAGCCAGCGAAGTAGTGCGGCCTCACGCAGAGCGTGGACACGACTAGGTCGGCCTCCACGAGCTCAAGGTAGACCTCCACAGGGGTGCCCCTGGAGGTGTATCCAAGCCTCCTGAAGTTAGAGGGGCGGCTGTAGGCATAGGAGTGCCTCAGCTTGAACCATCCATCCTCCACGAGCGGGCCTAAGGCCTGCTTAAGCTTAGAGAACGGGGGCGGTGGATGAGTCCCTCCAGCTATGACGACCGACACCTCGCCAGCCAAGCCCTCGACTACCTCGAGGAGCTTAGATAGGAAGGGGCTTGAAGGCCTCGTGTGGTCTGGGATCACCACGACCGCCTTACCAACCTTACGCTCCTCAAGGAGGCTTGGAGCGGCTAGGGCTTGCCTCAACGCCCCCTCAAAGGCCTCCTCCACCTTCAGCGGCTTCACCGCCCGCGGAGGCATGAGCCACGTAGCCTTAATGCTGAGGTTACTAAGCGCCTCCTCCACCTCCTCCCTCAACTCCGCTCCTCCTTCTGCTCGAAGGCTTCGCTAATAAGCATGCGTGAGCTTTAGGTGGGCGTTGGCTAGGCTTAACAACCCAGTCCTGATGGCTGCCCTCAAGGTCTATCCACCCGAGGTGGCAGCTAAGGTAGTTAGGAGCTTCGACGTGGTGGGCGACATAGCCGTCATCAAGGTGCCTCCCTCGCCTGAGCTCATGGAGGGCAGGTTTAAGCTGGCTGAGCGCCTGCTTGAGGAGCTAACCCACGTAAAGGTTGTGGTCAGGCAAGCCTCCCCCCATGAAGGGGATTACAGGCTGAGGCGCCTAGAGTGGCTGGCTGGAGAGCCTAGGACCTCGACTACGCACAGTGAGCATGGATGCTTCTTCAAGGTTGACCTAGCCAAGGCCTACTTCACCCCTAGGCTATCCTACGAGAGGCTTAGGGTGGCTAAGCTTGCCCGCGAGGGGGAGGTGGCCTTCAATATGTTCGCCGGCGTGGGCTGCTTCTCCATCATTCTGGCTAAGCTTAAGCGCGTCGAGGTCGTGTCAGTCGACTTAAACCTAGACGCGGCGAGGCTTATGGCTGAGAACGTGAAGCTAAACAAGGTGCACGGCCTGGTCCATGTGATCCACGGAGACTCCAAGCTGCTGGGCTCAGCTGGCGAGGGGGGCTGGGCCGACAGGGTCCTCATGCCTCTGCCCCTCAAGTCGCTGGACTTCCTCGACGCCGCAGTGCATGCCGCTAAGCCGGGGGGCATCATACACTTCTACGGTGAGCACCGCGGGCTCAAGGCGGAGGCTGTTGAGGAAGAATGGCTTCAAGTCGAGCGTAAAGCTAAGGAGCTGAGCGTAAAGCTGCGCCTAGTAGGCGGAAGGGTTGTTAGAGAGGTGGCTCCTCGAACCTTCCAGGTGGCCTTGGACATAGCCGTGGAGGAGAAGCCGAGCCGCCGACGTGCTTAAGCGGCCTGTCGAAGAGCAGGCGGCTTAAATAAGGGTCCTCACCGGCAATAGGTGGCTTGGCCCTGGGGGTCCCCTCGGGCGAGGAGCTTAGGAGGCTTAGAAAGGAGGCCGGCTTAACTCAACGCCAGCTAGCTGAGCTGGCTAATGTCAGCCAACCGCTGATAGCTAGGATTGAAGGGGGCTCCGTGGATCCGAGGGCCTCCACGCTTAGAAGGATCTTAGCTGCGCTGGCTAAGGCTAGGGGGGAGGTTAAGGTAAGCGAGGTCATGCACAGCCCCGTCGTGACCCTAGAAGCCAACGAGTCCGTAGGGAGGGCTTTAGAGATAATGGAGAGGCTGGGCATTTCACAGATACCTGTGCTGAGCGAAGGTAGGGTGGTAGGCTGCCTATACGAAGCCAGCCTCCTCAAGGCCTTGAGGAGGACGAAGAATCCATCCAAGCTCCTCGACGTGAAGGTCGTAGAGGTGATGGAGGAGCCCCTCCCCATGTTAAGCCCCCTCAGCAGCCTAGAGGAGGCTTACGCTCTACTTCTTAGCGGCAAGCCAGCGGTGCTTGTCGTGGATAAAGGTAAGCCCGTCGGGGTGGTAACCAAGATAGACGTGGTAGCGAAGATAGCTAAACCCCGACCATCCGCCTCCAGAGGCTAGCGACGACAGAGACGAGGCTCTTCACAGGCGTGCCCGACCCCACCCCTCGGCAGGTGACGTCGACGTACACGTAAAGCTCGGTGCCGTCGTGATCTACGTAGAGGGCCTCCTTCCCGCCGCCGACATCCCTCCTTGACACGTGGAACGGGTACATGCGGCACACGAAGGGCCTCTCGAAGTAGATGGCGCACGTCGCCACGCCCCCCTCCTCCACGAGGAACAGACAGCTGCCATCAGCCTTGCAGGGCATGAGGTACTTAGCCCCCCTAGCCACCATAGGCAGCTCATACTTCCTAGCTAGGTTCAAGGCCTCGCTGGGCGTCAACACGACGAGAAAACGCTTGCAGCAGTCCCCACACCTAACGCAGGTCCAGCTCGACACCTTCCTCCATGGGGCGTATTGGTGGCCTCGAGGTGGGGCCGCCATGCCACTTCGACCCCCTCTCACCACTTAGATAAGCCTTGCCTCGCCTCAAGCAGCTCGTAGGGTGCAAAGAGCTAAAATCCACGCTGAGAGAACGTATGCTGCCAGCGCGGTGCATTCAATGCCTCCGCTAGCCTATCGAGACCACGTCGAGGCCTGCAACGAGGTGCTGGCGAAGGTGCTGGCGAGCCGCATTGAGGATAGGGGCACGGTTGTGAAGATGCTTAAGCGAAGCTATGAAGCTAGGGGCATTGAGCCTCTAAGGGGGTGGTCGGCTCAAGACCTATACGACAAGGAGATGGCGCTGCTCTACGCTCTAGGCAAGCACGGTCTCGGCCTATCCTTCTTTGAGTACCCATTCCTTACTAAGGTGTTCAGCAAGGAGGTGGCCTGCGAAGAAGCCTACCGAGACGTCTTGGCCGGTGCACCTATCGAGGCCGCGATCAGGGAGAGGCTCGGTGAGTTCACGCAGGAAGGGGTTTTCAGGATGCTTAGGCTAGCCGTGTCGCTAGTGGTGCTTAGCTTCGAGCCTGAAGGCAACTTAGCTAAGGTGTTTCAGAGGGCTTACCAAGAGCTAAGCTCCCTTAGGCAAAACCTTTTTTCCTTCATGCGCTTCTACATCGCGCTCCGCACAGCGGAGCGTATAGCAAGCGGAGAGGTTAGGTCGAGGAGCGAGAAGGAGGCGTTTAAGCTAGCGTTATGCCTACGAATGGGGGCCTCCCGCATGGCTCCCCCCGACGACCTAATTAAGCTCGTGTCAAGATCCGTGTTTAAGGTGGCTGAGGGAAGGTTGGCTAGGATGTTCGCTGAGGCTTAAGCCTGCAAGGCGCGCTGGATCCCTCGAGCCTTCTTAAGGAGGCCGCTCATTAAGTGGACGTAGGGGGGTGAAAGCCTGCCCTTCACCTCAACCCTCCTCCTTATGATGGCGTCCCTAACCCCATCAACGTCGCTGGCCTCAGCTACCACCCAAGCCCTGCCGAGCTCGAAGGCGAAGTGAGCGTCACTGCCAGCCGTGACTGGCTTGGAAAGCCCTTCAGCTAGGCGCTGAGCCTTGAAGTTGCTATCCATCGATAAGCAGCGTGAGTTGAATACCTCTACGGCGTCTACCCTCCTAGCCAGCTCCTCGCAAACCTTAGGGGGCATCCGCCTAGCGTAGTCGAATGGATGGGGTAACACGACTAGGCCTCCGAGCCCCTTGGCTTCATCGATGACCGCGAGTGGATCACGGTTGCCAAGCTCCACCTCCTCCTCAAGGAATAAGATCAGTAGGTGGCCGTACGTCGTCTCCACCTCCACCCCCGTGATGACCATGAAGCCGGGGGGGCTGAGCTTCCTTACCTCAAGGCTGCCCTTCACGGTGCCGTGATCGGTTACAGCCACTCCGCTCAGCCCCTTCCTTAAGGCTTCTTCGACCAAGTCCCTAGGCCTAAGCCTAGCATCCTGGGAGTAGGTTGAGTGCACATGGAGGTCTAGCTTGACCATGCCATCCCCTCAGCCTACCCTCAACCCACAAGCCCAACCGTCGGTAGGAGGTGCTGATTAATACTCTCCGCGTTTTTCATGTAGATGAACTTAGACGGGCTGCCCTACATGACAGAGGAAGAGAAAAAAAGGGTGGGTGTTTTTGCTTACTTGACCCCCGCCCTGAAGAAGTGGCCGTTGGGGCACTTGAACAGGCCGATGGTAACTGGCTTGCGGCCCTTCGGGGCGAGGGTCCACTTCTTAATTGGGGCAGCCACGTCAGTTCCGCACTTTGGACACTTGGGCATGCTAGGTCGGCAAGGTAAAGACCTTGGGAGATTTAAGGGTTTTGTTAAGTAGTGCCGATCAAAAAATCCACGAAATCAGGCTGATTGCTACTCACTTTATTTGAGTTCTCTCCTCTTTTTCTATTTTTAGCCTTTTACAAGGATTTTTATCTAGGAAAAAGTCCAGATCTCTTTTTTCAATACATGTAAGCCATAGCTTTTACCGAGCTAGACTTTATAGTACCTGTTGAGCTCATTAAGCGTTGGATCGTTGGGGAAAGAGCTTCTTTAGGTGATGATGCTTGAGGGTCAAGAGTTTTTGACAGGTTTGTTTAAACCGGCTAGCTCCTGTACGAGCTGCCTAGCCCTATCAAGCCTTATGACTCCCTCCTCCACCATCCGCCTAGCCACCTCGTCAACCAGCTGGCCGCGGGCGCCGGCGGCCATGGCTAAGCTTCGAGCATGAAGCTTCATGTGTCCCCGCTGGATCCCCTCCGTGGCTAAGGCCCTTAGCGCGGCGAAGTTCTGCGCTAGGCCTACGGCAGCCATTACCTGGGCGAGCTCGACTGCCGACTGGACACCTAGCACTTTACGGGCTATCTTGGCCACTGGATGAACAGAGGTGGCCCCACCAACTATGCCCACGGCAATGGGCAGCTCTATACGTCCAGCTAAGTGGCCTTCTCCATCTCTCCACCAAGCGGTCAGCGGCTGGTAGCGTCCGCTCCGTGCAGCGTAGGCGTGAGCTCCAGCCTCTAGGGCGCGAGTGTCGTTACCCGTAGCCAGGGCCACGGCGACTATGCCGTTCATGATTCCCTTGTTATGGGTCGCCGCCCTGAACGGGTCGGCGGCAGCAAACGCGTATGCCTTCAATACCGCGTCCACAACCTCCGAGCCGCCGATGGCCTCGCTGTCGAACGCAGCCTCAGCCCAAGCTAGGCGCTCCACAGCTAGGTTGGTCAAGATGCGTAGCAGCACCCTTCCACCAGTCAGCTCCTCTACTAGGGGGGCTACAGCCTCACACATGGTGTTGACCACGTTGGCACCCATGGCGTCCCTCACGTCGACGTGGAGCTCCACGATGAGCATGTAGCCTACGTCGCTGTCAACCACGCGGCCAGTCACGTCCACAACGCCTCCTCCCAACTTGACGAGCAGCGGATCCTTGCGGTTCGCTGCCTCAGCCACCTCTCTTCGAGCCTTCAACACGTTGAGGAGGGCCTTGAAGGGGTCCTCTAGATCCACTACCTGAACCTGGCCTATCATGACTGGCCTCGAGGCACCTGCCTTAAACCCTCCGCGTACGCGGGCCAGCTTAGCGGCGTTGCTGGCCGCCGCTATCACTGAGGGCTCCTCTATAGCCATGGGCACTAGGTAATCTCGGCCGTTGATAAGGAAGTTCACGGCTATCCCAAGCGGGAGCGGCATGAAGCCTACGACGTTCTCAACCATGCGGTCCGCGACGTCCAGCGGCAGCCCTCCTTCAGCACTCAATACGCGTACTTCCTCCTCACTCAGTCCAGCCCAGTCAGCCACGATGCGCAGCCTCTCGGCGGGCGTTAACTTATGGAAGCCAGGCAGCCTAGATCCTTTAGCCCTCGAGGAGGCCATCTCAGGCCGCCAAGGACTAGCTGGACGCCAAGGCTTAAAAAGCCGAGCGTAGCTCGATGAAGCGCAGCGGTTTTTCTAGCTGTGCTCGTTAGGTTGAGCGAGGCTAGCCTCATGGCTAAGGCCGAGCTACCCCGCATCTGGGAGTTCTTCAGGCTCCTCTATCCCTGCCAAGCCGTTCTCATCACCTGCGCCCATGGGGGAAGGGCCAACGTCATGGCCTCCTCGGCCATGCCTGCCTCCTTCAAGCCCCCGCTCCTAGTAGTCAGCGTGTCGCCCAGACGCTTCTCCTACGAGTTGATCAAGCTTCAAGGGGAGTTCGTCGTCAACATACCGACCTTAAGGCTCCTGGACGAGGTCGTGGCCTGCGGCTCAAGCAGCGGGAGGGAGGTGGATAAGGTGAAGAGGCTTGGCTTGACGCTGGGCAGAGCTAGAAGGGTTGAGGTCCCCATCATAGAGGAGTGCGCCGCCCACCTTGAGTGTAGGGTGTTTAGAGAGGTTGAGGCGGGGGATCATAGCCTCTTCATCGGCGAGGTCGTAGCTGCATACGCTGAGGAGGAGCTGTTGACGACGGACGACGATGGCATAGCCATGTGGAACTTGGAGAGAGCTGACGTGCTACTCCACGTTGGAGGAAACGTCTTCACGGTGCCTAAGGGATCCTTGAGGGCAAAAGTTAGGTACTCCTTCTTCAGAGCATAGCCAGAGGGCGGCATAACCATCCATGCCTGCTGGTAGACACGCCTCACGGGCTTAGGGGCTGAAGGGAGGTAGGCTCAGCGCGATCGCGGCCATGAGGACCACCCAGCCTACGGTTAAAATGATGCCTACCGCCTTGCGCGCCGCCGACATGAAGGTGAGTATTACGTAAAGGGCGGTGAGGGACACGAGCAGCGAGACGGGGCCGCCGAAACGAGCTGCGAGCTCAGGCTTAGCCTTGAAGAGGGTGTCAGCGAGGAGCTTAGATATTACGTCCTCAAGGGCTCTGAAAGCCTTAGCTATGAGCTCCCCCACCACGCTCCAGTCTATCAAGGAGGCGCGCTGAGCGCTAAGCCACGCGATATATTAATCTTCTCGGTGAGCTCAGCTCTCCACCTCCTGCTACCTGCCCGCAGCGCTGTGAAAGCACGCGAGCTGAAGCTGGGAAAGCTTATAGCCAGCCCAGCTCCATGAACAGGCTCCGCGTTAACCTCGGTGCCCACCCTTGAGCGAGCGGACCATAGTAATGCTGCCGGGGCCTACATCCGTGGATCCAGCCATCCTCAGAGCGATGAGCAGGCAGGTTGAGCCTCACTCCCACCCAGCCTTTATCGCTCGATACCTTGGCGTGCTCTCCAAGCTTAAGCGCCTCGTTCAAACCAGTGGAGAGGTGTTTATCTTCGCTGGCTCAGGCACCTTCAGCCAGGAGGTGGGGGTGGCTAACATCGTGGAGCCGGGGGACGAGGTGCTCTGCTTAGTCAACGGCTTCTTCAGCGCTAGGTTCGTCGACATGGTCGCTCGCTGCGGCGGTAAGCCTAAGGTGCTGGAGGTGCCTTTCGGCGAGGGGTTCACCGCCGGCCAGGTGAGGGAGGCGTTGAGGGAGGGGGGCTTTAAGGCTGTAACCGCCACACACGTTGAGACTTCGAGCGGCGTAGTCAATCCGGTTGAGGAGATAGGGGAGGTTGTGAGGGAGGCTGGGCCCCTCTTCATCGTGGACACCGTGGCCTCACTCGGGGGGGTTGAGGTAAGGCAGGACGATTGGAGGATCAACGTGAACTGTACATGCACCCAGAAGTGCCTTGGCGCTCCGCCGGGCGTATCTATAGTCTCGCTGGATAAGGAGGCCTTGGAGGCCTTAGAGAGGCGGCGCAGCCCCACCGTCATGTTCTACGGCGACCTTAAGGGCTGGCTTCCAGTCGTAAGGGATCCCTACAACAACTACCGCTCCACCCACCCTGTAAGCCTAATCTATGCCTTAGATGCAGCCCTCGACCAAGCCTTCGCGGAGGGCCTTGAACGTAGGTATAGGCGCCACCACGTGATCGCTGAAGCCTTCAGGGAGGCGATGAAGGCCGTAGGGCTTAGGATACTCGCCAAGCCAGGCTTCGAGGCCGATACGGTCACAGCGGTCCTCTACCCTGAAGGGCATGGGATAGATGATGTGGCCTTTCGAAGGGAGGTGGAGCGGAGGGGGGTGCTGATAGCCTACGGCTACGGCCCCCTCCGGGGGCGCAGCTTCAGGGTGGGCCACATGGGCAGCGTCACGGCCAACGACATACTGTCCACCGTGAGCGCCATAGAGGCTGCCCTCAAGAAGTTTGGGTACGCCTTCAACTATGGCGCTGGCGTAACGGCCGCTCAGAGGGAGCTGGAGAAGCTTGGTTGAGGCCTCGGTTACCCCAGGAGCCTTCATCAATCCGCGTGCATGACGCTCCTCATCGGCCTCCCTCGAGTAAGGCCTCCACCAGCTTATAAGCACCCCGCCTAGGGGCTGTTCGCTCAGCGTAGCCAGCTGCCCAAGGCTCGAGCTCACGTAGTGCCTTGGGCACTACGTTCAGTAGGTCGCTAGCCGTGAAGTGGTAGCCTCTCTCAGCAGCCGCTAGGTCGCCTGCCCTGCCGTTGATGTAGGAGGCAGCGCAGCAGGCTTGGAAGGTGGTTGCTCCTTGAGCCATGAAGCCGGCCGCCAGCCCAGACAACACGTCGCCCACGCCGCCCACCGCCATCCCTGGGTTCCCCGTCCTGTTCACCTTGACCCTGCTGCCGTCAGTTATGATGGATCTATGGCCCTTGAGCAGCACGACCGACCCATACTTGAGGGCTAGCTTCCTGGCGGCTTCAGCGGCCTCCGCTAGGCCTCGAGGAGGCTCCTCCCCCATGAGGGCCTTGAACTCGCCTCCATGAGGCGTGAGAGCTAGGTCGAGAGGCTTGGGGGGCGGGCCTAGCTTGGAGAGGGCCTTAAGCCCGTCGGCGTCGATCAAGGCCCTAAGCCCTCGACCAGCCACTTCAGCGAGGAGATCCTTGAAGCCAGCGACGGTGGCCTCGTTGAAGCCCAGCCCAGGGCCTAGGATTACCACATTAACCCTCCCGAGGAGGCCTAGTTCACGTATCCTTCGAGCGGCCTCCTCGTCGATCCACTCCGTCCTAAGGTCGTAGACTATCAAGTCTGGAGAGAAGGACTTGATGTGGGGCGCCGCCGAGCTAGGTGCGGCTACGAGGGCTAGGCCGACGCCGGCCTTCAACGCAGCCATGGCGGCCAGCGCTGGGGCGCCTGCATAAAGGGGGCTCCCCCCGACGATTAGCACGACGCCATAATCGTACTTATGCGTATCCGGCCTCCTGGGCTTAGCGATGAGGGCTACGTCGCCCGGACCCACGTAGACCTCAGCCTCCAGCGGGATGCCAATGTCGGCTACCACCACCTCGCCAACCCAGTCGGGGCTGCGGCTCAGCCCCCTCTTGGGCTTGTGCATGGTGACGGTAACGTGGGCCTTAAACGCCGACCCTGCCACCTCACCTGTGTCTGGATCTAGGCCGGTGGGCACGTCAATGGCTACCTTAAGCCCTCGGCAGCGGTTTAAGGCCTCGACAACCCCCTTCATGGGCTCCCTAAGGCCTCCGCGGAGGCCTGTGCCCACGAGTGCGTCGACGACCACGTCGGCCTCCTCAGCCATCCTGGACACGGCCTCCACCCCGCCCACTTGGCTAAGGGTGACTGCCGTCACCGAGAGGTCCATGTTCTTCAGGGCCTCCCAGTTCATCTTAGCTTCCTGCGAAGCCAGCTCAGCCTCAGAGCCTACAAGCACCACCGTGACCTCAGCCCCCCTCCCAGCTAAGTGGCGGGCAGCTACGAAACCGTCACCTCCCTTGTTCCCCGCGCCGGCGGCGATGAGCACCCTAGCTCCCTGAAGCCTCAGCTTCGAGCATACAGCCTCAGCCACGCTTCGTCCAGCGTTCTCCATGAGTAGCCCCCTAGGCACGCCTAAGTGCTCGGCGTTCAGGTCTATCGCCCTAGCCTCGTCAGCGCTGAGCTCCTCGCTCAGCCCAGCCCAGCCGAGCCTATGCATGTCTACCTCCTCCATGTAGATGAGCTCGCTTTAAGGTGGCGGACGGCGTGGAGATAAAGCCTTCCGCCAGCCCCTGAAGCCAACCCAGTGAGCGTTGTGAGCCACGCTTTTTTACAGCTACCCTCTCACTCTTCAGTGCCCACTGGGGAAGGAGGCTGAGCTGTGCAGACGGCTCTCAACGCCTTCGCCATGCTCGCTAAGCCAATTCAAGAGGCTCTAGCTAGGCGCGGCTTTAAGCAGCCTACGGAGCCTCAGGAGAAAGCTATTCCTCTCATCCTTCAGGGCAGGAACCTACTCATCATAGCCCCCACCGCCACTGGCAAGACCGAGGCTGCGCTGCTCCCCATCTTCAACCTCTACCTTCTGTCCAGCCCGCTCCCAGTGGGCGTCAAGATACTCTACATCACCCCCCTCAGGGCCTTAAACAGGGACCTCTTGGAGCGCCTCGAGTGGTGGGGGGATCAGCTGGACATCAAGGTGGCGGTT
>Ga0272445_1001014_pt1 | contig 23388 bp, 21 predicted proteins | sample YNPCB0031_FD_194404 | JGI IMG/M metagenome (GOLD analysis project Ga0272445, IMG submission 194404) | Hot spring sediment microbial communities from Yellowstone National Park, WY, United States - YNP-CB-003-1 | ecosystem: Environmental > Aquatic > Thermal springs > Hot (42-90C) > Sediment... | reverse complement strand
ATCCATGTTATAACTGCCTTTGTGGGCTATGCGGGTTTTACCGTAGCCTTTGGGGGTGCAGTCCTTTATCTTTTGAAGGCTAAATACAACCATAGCTTTTTGCCATCTTTGGAAGTTTTAGACGAGCTCTCCTATAAGTCTGTGGTGGTCGTTTTCCCTATATGGACAGCGTCTATAATCTTGGGGGCCGCTTGGGCTAATGAGGCCTGGGGTGGATACTGGAGCTGGGACCCAAAGGAGGTTTGGTCTCTGATCGTATGGCTCTTCTTTGGGGCATATCTTCATGCAAGACAGATGCTGGGTTGGAAGGGCACAAAAACCGCCTGGATGCTCGTCTTTGGGTTTATAACCGTTCTGATATGCTTCTTTGCCATTAACCTATTCTTCCCGGGGCTTCACAGCTACGCCACTGATTAAGTGAGCTCTTGGGTAATTGCCGCTGACTCCTCTTTAGCGCTCTCTATAACGGATTTGACCCTATCGGGGCTTGTTTTTAATATCCTTGCGATCTTTTCCAAAACCTCAGGATTTTGGGTGTCCTCCAATAGTTCTACCAAAGATAATATAAAACTTAGTTCGTTGGGCTTTTTCTCAAAGGCTTCCAGAATATCTTTGTCCAAACCCAGCTCAAGGGCCAAATCCTCGGGTCTTTGTCCAAAGATCTCTTGGGAGAGGGAAAAGAGACCCGCAGTATGAGCCTTTACCTTTAAGTGGGGCAAGTATAGCTCTGCCAGCTTCTCCGCCAAACAAGCCCTGTAAAGGGCTCTTTCCCAATACTTTCTCTCGTCGCCCTTTGCGAACATCTCGGAAAGGGCAAGCACTATGGCAAATTTAACTATGTTATCAAAACCCAAATAGGCAACCGCCTCCTCCAAACTGCTTATCGTTTTGATCCTTGGAAACAGGGCAGAGTTAGCAAACTTCAAGAGTTTATACGCCGCACCCACATCGCTTTCGAGAACATTTACTATCCGTTTCATATCACCCTGTGTCAGGGCTTTGTAAAGCTTCAATAAAGTGCTTTTAAGGTAAGAAATTGTTCGTGTGTCCTTTATAAGAATAGGTGGCGAAAGATAAAAACCTTGGAAATAATTAAAGCCATACTCTTTTGCCCTCTTATAGTCTTCCTCCGTTTCTATGTTCTTTGCTATTACACTCTTTTTCAAGTTCTTTACTATAGCTATAACCTCCTTTAGCTCATCCAAGTCGTAAGGACTGTTTTTAAGGTCTATCTTTACGAAATGAGTTTTGCTTAGCAAAGGAAGATAATCTACCCTCTCAAAGCCAAAATCATCTATGCAGAATTTGAAACCTCGTTTTAGTAAAAGTTCTATGGCATTATAAGTTTGTGTGGTAATGTTTTTGTTTTCCACAAGCTCTATGCCTACATATTCTGGAGATAGAAGGTCAAACATAGAAGCCTCTAAAAATATGGCTGGTACATTGACAAAGACAACCTTCCCTCCGCCTACCCTATAGGCACCCAACTCTACAAGCACATCTACCGCTACAGTAGTAGCCTTGAGAGGATCTATATCTTCCGGATACTTACCGGTCGTTGCATCCTGAACAAAAACCTCCCAAAAGGCTACATTCCCCTTCTTGTCATAAATTGCCTGCTTCCTCAAAACCTGCATATTAGCAGTATAACCCAAAATTTTTAAAATAATCCCCTATAAATTTCCTCTTGTAAAGGCTTGTCCTCCTGCGTCTTTAACTTAGAAGCGTAATACATAACGGGTATGAGCACCAGAGTTAGAGTGGTGGAACCTATTGTGCCAAAGATCAGAGATATGGCAAGCCCATTGAAGATAGGGTCAAAGATGATCACAAAGGAGCCCACTATTATTGCCACCGCGGTTAGAATTATGGGTCTTGTTCTTATAACTCCCGCTTCAACAACAGCCCTGTGGAGGGGCACACCTTCCTTTATCTTTTCTTCCGCAAAATCCACCAATAGAATGGAGTTTCTGACTATTATACCCGCAAGGGCAATAAAGCCTATCATAGATGTAGCTGTAAAGAAGGCACCCATCAGAAGGTGTCCGGGGATTATACCCACCAATGTTAAAGGTATGGGTGCCATGATTATGCCCGGAATCTTAAAGTCTTTGAACCAACCCAGGATCAGCACATACATCACAAAGAGGGCAACCCCAAAGGCAAGCCCAAGGTCCCTGAAGACCTCAAGGGTTATGTGCATCTCACCGTCCCACTTTACGTATATACCGTCCTCTATTAGAGGTAGGCCCATCCAAAGCTCCTTAGGCTGACCGTAAGGTGTGGAAATGGAAAGCCCATCCTTTCTAACATCAAGAATGCCATAAAAGGGCGCCTCTTCCCTTCCTGCCACATCTCCTATCACATAAACCACCCGCCTTAGGTTCTTGCGATATACACTTTTTGGTGCGTCTTGTTCCAAAATTTCCACAAGCTCCGACACAGGAACAAGCTTGCCATCTTTGGTGGGAATTTTGAGGGTATTCAAAAGCTCCAAGCTCCTGTAGTTTTCCTTCAGTTGAACTATTATGGGTGTATGCTCCGTGTCTGTGTTTTGAAGCAGTCCCACTCGGTAGCCACCAAGCAAGGCAGTTAGAGTATGCACGAACTCCTCCTTAGACATGCCCACCAGCTTTAGCACATCATCCTTTGCCTTCAGTATGAGCATTTTGTGGGGGCTTTCAAGGTATATGCCCTCGTCGGTTATGGAGGGGGATTTTTTGAATATATCCAAGACCTGCAAAGCAAACGCCTCTTGGCTCTTTAGGTCAGGACCATAGACCTCGGCCACTATAGGGGAGAGCACGGGAGGACCGGGTGGCACTTCCACCACAGCTACATACTTGGCACCGTATTTTTTGGCGATCTCATGGACTGCGGGTCTTATCTTTTTGGCAAAATCGTGGGATTGGTCCTTTCTTTCCTTTTTATCCACCAAATTTACCTGAATGTCTGCCATGTTGGAGCCTTGCCTTAGGTAGTAATGCCTTACAAGTCCGTTGAAGTTGAAGGGGGAGGATGTTCCCACATAAATCTGATAGTCTTTAACTATGCTCTGCTTTGCTATGCAGTCCGCTATTGCTTTGGCGGTTTCTAAGGTCTTTTCCTTTGGAGTTCCTTCGGGCATGTCTATGACAATCTGCAGTTCGCTTTTGTTGTCGTAAGGTAGCATCTTAACCACCACCACCTTGGTGATCAAAAGGCCCACAGAGAGTGCCATTAGACCTAAGGTAAAGCCATAAAACATGTATCTTTTTGACTTGCTAACCAGCAAGGGTGCCATAATACGCGCGTAAAACTTCCAGAACTTGGTTTGCTTAATGTCCGTCTCGTGATGTTCCTTTTTGTCAAACTGATCCTTTAAGAATATATATCCTGCCCAAGGGGTGATTATGAAAGCAACCAAAAGGGAGAAGAACATGGCAACGGAGGCGTTTATGGGTATGGGTCTCATGTAAGGACCCATCAAACCGCTGACAAAAGCCATGGGCATAAGCGCCGCAATGACCGTAAAGGTTGCCAGTATGGTTGGGTTTCCTACCTCATCCGTTGCCCTGACTATTGCCTCCCTTGGATACTTTGCCAGCTTTAGCTCAAACCATCTGTGTATGTTCTCCACCACCACTATGGCGTCATCTACCAAAATACCTATGGCAAAGATAAGAGCAAATAGAGTAACCCTGTTTAGGGTAAAGCCAAGAACCTCGCTTATAAAGAGGGCTATGGCGAGGGTGACGGGCACCGCAATGCCCACCACTATGGCTTCCTTGATACCAAGGGCAACAGCCATTAAAAGGATCACTGAACCTGTTGCGATGAATAACTTTTTAAGTAGGTCGTCGGACTTTTCTTTGGCAGTCTTTCCGTAGTTTCTTGTGATGGTTATGTTTAGGTCTTTGGGAAGTTCCTTGCCCTTTAGGTGTTTAACCAACTCTATAACTTCATTGGCAACATCTATGGCATTTGTGCCCTTCCTTTTGGCAACTGCGATGGTCACCGCTGGATAAAGCTCTCCCGTTTTTAAATCCTGATCTTTAACCGCCGGTCCAAAACCCATCAGCACATAGTCCTTCACCTCCGAGGGACCATCCACCACATCCGCCACATCTTTCAAATAGACGGGTCTTCCACTAAAGACGCCTACCAAGAGGTTTTCCACATCTTTTTTTGACTCAAAGAAGGTGCCCGTTCTAACCTTGTATTCATAGTTTTGGCTCAAAAGGGTTCCGCTTTGCATCTGCACATTGGCAGACCTTAGCACCTGCGCCACATAGAGGGGTGATATTCTGTAGTGTTCCAGCCTTTGTGGGTCCAGGATCACCCTCACCTCCCTTGGTCTTCCTCCCACAAGGAACACATCCGCCACATTCTGGATCTTCTTTATCTCGTTTTCTATGCTTGCGGCGAGCCTTCTTAGCTCATACCAATCGTAGTTTTTGCCCCAAAGGGTAAGGGTCAGGATGGGCACGTCGTCTATGGACTTGGGCTTTATCAGTGGAGGAAGGACTACACCCGGCGGTGCCAAATCCATGGCGGACATCATCTTGGTGTTTAGGTCCACCAGAGCCTTAACCGGGTCCGTGCCCACATAAAACCGGGCAGTAACCACAGCCATTCCCTCGCCCGCGTAAGAGTATATGTATTCAATCTCTTTAAGTTCCCATAGCTTCTTCTCCAAGGGTGCCACTACCCTTCTTTCCACCTCCTCCGGGCTTGCCCCCGGGTAGGAGAGAATAATGTCTATCATGGGCACCACTATTTGGGGCTCCTCTTCTTTTGGTGTGGTTATTATGGCAAAGAGCCCAAGGGCTAAGGAGACCAGTATGAGAACTGGGGTGAGCTTGGAGTCTATGAAATAGTTGGCTAACCTGCCGGCAAGTCCGTACATTTTTAGCCTCCTACCTTACAACCGTCGCAGGCTTTTTCTATGCCTTGGATTACCACCCTCTCACCCTCCTTTAGCCCACTGAGCACCTGAACCTTGTCTCCTAAGGTGTCTCCGAGCCTTACAAACCTAAGCTCAAGGGTATTGTCCTCCTTTACTACCCAAAGGCCGGTGAAGTCAAAGCGTCTAACGATGGCAGACTGGGGCACCATCAGGGTACTTTGATCCTCTGGTATTAGCACCCTTGCCAGCTTACCGCTGGAGAGCCCATTGGGTGGAACCGAGAGCTTGACCCTAAAGGTTCTGGTAGCTGGGTCCACAGAAACACCACTTTCTACCACTTTTCCCTCAAGCACTTTTCCCTCTATCTCCACCTTTAGGGAACTTCCCACCTTAACTTTACCCAAAAACCTCTCGGGCAGATAGACCTCCACCTTGTAGGGTGCCTTTTCCAAAATCAACATGGGCTGTCCGGGCACCGCCAAGTCTCCCACATCCACATTCTTTAGGACCACACAGCCATCAAAGGGTGCGGTAAGGTTTGCGTAGGTTAAGTTGGACGCAACCGCTAACTTTTGGGCCTTTAGTGCCTCTATGCCCGCCTTTGCCTGCTCCACTTGAGCTTTTGCGGATTCAAACTGGGCTTTAACCTGGTCAAACTCCTGCTGGGTAATGGCGGACTGCTTTAAAAGGGCGGAATATCTTTCGTAGGTTTTCTTTACAGCTTCATACTGGGCGAGGGCAGACTCGTATGCCTTTTCCGCCTGTCTTTTTTGCTGTTCAACCGCATTGACCTGTGCCTGCACATCGGATGCATCCACGCTAACCAGAAGCCTTCCTGCCCTTAAACACTCTCCCTCTCTAACATACACTTTCAACACCCTGCCCATAATACGGGTAGAGATCTCAGCCCTCTGGTCTGCCACCACCTGTCCTATGTAGGGAGTTTCCACATGGTCCAGTTTTTCCACTGTGCCCACCGTTAGACCATGCACCACCTTACTCTCTTTGGCAACCTCCTTCGTGGGCGTCCTTTTGGAGAAAAAGCCACCAAGCCAAAGGATGCTCAAAAGGATCACCACCAAAAAGGCTATATACTTTATGTATCCCTTCATCTTTGCACCTCCTCAAGGATGGTTCCCACGCTGTGCTTTAGCCTTGCGTGGGCCTTCCAGCAATCCACCAAAGCCTTCACCTCTTCCAACCTTGCCATATCCAACTCCGTTTGAGCATCCAAGAGGTCTACCATCCTTGCTAAACCGTTTTTGTATCTGACCTGTATGACCCTTAAAACTTCCTCGCTTGCTTTTATCCTTTCCCTTGCGGAGTTCAGAGTGCTGAGTGCTTTCTCATAATCTGCCTTTGCCCGATCCACCTCAAAGGCGATGAGCTCCTCCATGCCCTTTGTCCTTTCCTCCAGGGCCCTTTTTCTTTCCAAGTGTGCCCTGGCTTTGTTTAGGGTGCTAAGCCCCGTGTCAAAGCTCCAAGATATACCAAGCATGAGCATGTAGCCCTTTCCGTCCGCACCAAACGGAAAGTCCTTTGAGTTTAGAGAGTAAAAGGCACCCGCATAAACCTGAGGCAGGTTGTTGGAAAGTTCAAGGTTGTAGTATTCATTAAAGAGCTTAGCCCTATCATACATAGCCTTCAGGTCTTCCCTCCTTTGGAGGGCTGTCTCTTTGAGTCCCTTTAGTTCTACCTTCGGACACTCCTTTATATCTACCACATCAAAGTCTCCGAGGGAAGTTCCCACCACCAACTCCAAAGCCTTTTTGGCGGTTTCATAGTCCTTTTGAGACGCAAAGAGCCTTTCCCTTGCCTTTTCCACATACACCTTTGCCCTGAACACATCCGAAAGCAATGCGGTCCCTACTTTATAAGTTTCCTCCGCGAGTTTTTGATGTTCCTGGGCACTTTCCAGAGCCTGCTTGGAAACATCAACAGCCATCTTGGCAAGGACTGCATCTCCGTAGGCTTCATATACCTTCAGGGCTACATCCTCTTTCTTTCTAAAGTCCTCCCTTTGCAGTATGGAGAGGTTCAGCTTTGCCAGCCTTTCCCCCGCCTGAACTTTCCCCCCGAGCCATATGGGAATTTCCAAACCTATCTTTGTTTCAAAGTTGTTTATAGCACTTGGGTTGTTGAGTTTGTTTGGGTCAAAATCCTGCATGGTTATGCGCTCCTGGTTTAGCCGACTCATAAAGGCATAGGCGGGTATATCTGTCCTGGTAAAGTTCTCCTCAAGCTTTATGCGTGGATAGTAAGCACCCCTTGCTGACCTTAACTCCAGCCTGCCCGCAGAAATTTCCCTTTGCATAGCTTTTATTTCCCTGTTGTTTTCCAGAGCCTTTTGGAGCACATCCACTACACTTAGCTCCACCGCCCACCCAAAGCCAACCGTAAAGGCAAGAGCCCACAAAACCTTCATTATAAGAATATTATTATATTCTAATTTCCTTATTTTGCAACTCACGAAGGACCTCCTCAAGACGCATACCCCTTGAGCCCTTAAATAGAACCACCGCGGGCTTGTTCAAAAGCTCTAATAAAAAGTTTGTAAGGGTCTCCTTGTCCTCAAAGTGCTCTGCCTTGCCTCCACATCTTTTAAACTCCTCCCATGCATGCCTCATGTTCGGACCGTAAAACAAGCATAGGTCTATGCCAAGCTCCGCACAGAGCTGTCCCACCTCCCTATGAAATCTCTCAGACTCCCCGCCCAGTTCTAACATATCTCCAAGCACCGCTATCTTAAAACCCTTAAACCTACAAAGGGTCTGCAGAGCTTTCCGCACAGAGGGAGGGTTGGCGTTGTAGGCGTCATCTATCACAAACCAGTTATCCATTTGGTAGGTTTTAAACCTCCCCTCCACCGCCCTGAAATCCCTCAGATAACCCACAAAGTACCTCCAATCAAAGCCAATGGCTTGCAAAACCGCAAAAGTGCAGAGGGCATTTTCCACAACGCCAAGGCTGGGAATGGGAACAAAAACCTCTACATCAAAAACCTTAAAACGCACTCCTTCCACGCTAAGGTCTATATCCCTCGCTGACAGGTCTGAGCCTTCACCAAAGGTGATCTTTTTCGGCAAAAGGTAGCAATGGGAAACCTCATGGGGGCACACGCCCACATCTTCTTCTTTCATGTCCTTGAAAACTTCTCCATTTCCCAACACAACATCGTCCAAACAACCAAAGGTCTCCAAGTGCTCCTCTCCTATGGCGGTTATTACTCTTATGTGAGGCTTTATTAGCTCCACGAGCCTTGCCACATCTCCCTTTTGGCTTGCTCCCACCTCCACCACCCAAAACTTACAGCCCTCATCAAAGTTTGCCACAGAAAGGGGCACTCCTATTTGGGAGTTAAAGTTCCTTGGCGTCTTGCAAGTTTTTGCGATCTTTGAGAGCAAGAAGGCAACCATCTCCTTGGTGGTGGTCTTTCCTGCAGAACCCGCAATGGCTATTGCCTTTCCTTTAAAGCTCTCCCTCTTTTTTCTTGCCAGGTCCCTCAAAAACTCAAGGCTGTCCTTTACCACCAGGGCAAACCTTCCCTCCGGCACCTTAACTTCCCTCTCTACCACCACTCCCACCGCACCCCTCTGGAATGCCTCCTCCACAAAATCGTGTCCGTCGTGCTTTGAACCCTTTAATGCCACAAAAAGGTCTCCCTCCTGAACCTCTTTGCTGTTTATAACTACCCGTTTGTATAACATAATCTTAAAATCTAATCAACGTTGCACCCCAGGTTAGCCCTCCACCCATGGCGGTCATGAGCACCAGATCTCCCCGCTTTAATCTTCCCTCCAAGTATGCCTCTGCCAGGGCTATGGGTATGGACGCGGCGCTTGTGTTTCCATATTTATGAATGTTTGAATAGACCTTTTCCATGCTCAGGTTCAGCTTTTCTGCAAGGGCTTCCATGATCCTTATGTTTGCCTGATGGGGCACCACAAGGTCTATCTGCTCCACGCTCAGCCCCACCCTCTGCAAAACCTCAAGGCAGACCTCCTCCATACTCCTAACTGCCAGTTTAAAAAGTTCCCTCCCTTTCATGTTTATATGACCGCACTTTTCTGCGTATAGGATTTCCCATGCGGTGCCGTCGGATCTCATAACGGAAGCCAAAATATCACCCTCTCCCTTATTGGAAACAACCACCGCGCCCGCACCGTCCCCAAAGAGCACACAGGTGCTCCTGTCTTGCCAATTAATAATGTCTGAGAGCTTTTCTGCACCCACCAAGAGAATGTTTTTGAGCCCATTTCCTTCTATGAGACCTCTGGCAATTTCCAAACCGTATAAAAAGCCACTGCACGCAGCGGATATATCAAAGGCAAAGCCCCTTTTGCATTCAAGTTTGCTCTGCAGTAGGCAAGCGGAAGCGGGAAACCCAAGCTCGGGTGTAAGGGTAGCAAGGATTATGGCGTCTATGTCTTGAGGAAAGATCTTTGCCATATCCAGTGCCATCCTGCTTGCCTTTTCTGCCATGTCCAAAAGGCTCTCTTTTTTTGCTATCCTTCTCTCTTTTATACCCGTGCGTGATACGATCCACTCATCAGACGTATCCACCATCTTTTCTAAGTCAAAGTTGGTAAGCACATCCTCCGGTACATAGTAGCCCAAGCCTTTCAGTGTAATACCCATCAGACCTTTACCCCTTCGGGAACCAATTTTATTAGATTGTCTCTTAGTTTTTCGTTAAAGTGATGGGTTAAAAACTCGTTGGCAACCTTTATGGCGTTCCTTATAGCCTTGGCGTTTGCCCTGCCGTGGGTTATTATGACGGGCTTTTTTGCACCCAAGAGGGGTATGCCCCCATACTCCGCAAAGTCTGCTTTCTTCTTAAAGTTGTTCAAAGCGGGCAACATCAATAGGGCACCAAGCCTTGCCAAAATGCTCTTTTGAACCTCCTCCTTTATCATTTGAAGAACCGCAAAACCAAGGCTCTCGCTCGCCTTTAGCACTACATTGCCCACAAAACCATCACAAACGATCACATCAAAGGTGCCCGCGTATATGTCTCTACCCTCTGCATTACCCAAGAAGTTAAGCTTGGACCTCTTTAAGAGGGGATAGGCTTCCTTCACCAGCTCGTTGCCCTTGCCCTCCTCCTCCCCTATACTTAGAATGCCCACCCGGGGTTTTTTTATGCCCAAAATCTCTTCCGCATAGGTATGCCCTATTATGGCAAACTGCAGAAGATGTCTTGGCTTACAATCCACATTGGCACCCACATCCAAAAGGACTGTTTTACCCTTTGGGTTTGGAAGGGGAACCCCTATGGAGGGTCTTTCCACCTCCTCCGCAGTGCCCACCACAAACTTACCCACCGTTAGCACCGCACCCGTATTGCCCGCAGAAACAAGACCGTCCGCTTCTCCATTTCTCACTAACATGCCCGCCACATAAAGGGAGGAATTCTTCCTTTTTAGCACCACCGAGGGGGGTTCATGCATATCCACCCTCTCTCCCGCATGGACTATGGTCAGAGCTTCACTTTCCTTTAACCCTTCTTTACGCAGGATGTTCTCTATTGCCTTTCTGTCTCCCACCAAGTAGGTGCCCAAGCCAAGCTCTTTGTATGCTAAGATGCATCCTTTGACGATCTCATCGGGGGCGTAGTCCCCCCCCATACAATCTACTGCGATTTTAGTCATTTAATTATATTTAGAACTTGCTTGCCTTTGTAATAGCCACAGTAGGGGCATACCCTGTGGGGCATAGTCATCTCACCACAGTTGGGACACTCTGCCAGAGCCCTTGCCTTTAGCTTGGCAAAAAAGTTCTGCGCCCTTCTTTGATCCCTTCTCCAGCTTGAAGTCCTTCTCTTCGGAACAGCCATCTAAAAACCTCCGTAAGGTAGTTTGAAAGAGATATTATAATAAAATGCCATGGAATACGCCTTCTTTGAAGACCAAATAGTCCCCGTGGAGAACGCAAAGCTAAGCATAAAGACAAACTCCTTTCATTATGGCACTTGCATCTTTGAGGGCATAAGGGCTTATTGGAACGAGGAGGAAGACCAGCTTTATATCCTCTTTGCAAGGGAACACTATCAGCGGATGATAAAAAACTGCAGGGCAATGTTTATGGAGCTCAGCTACTCGGTGGAAGACCTCATAAACATCACAAAGGAGATCCTCGTCAAAAGCCAAATAAGAGAGGATGTTTATATAAGACCAATCGCATACTTCAAAGACCTTGCCCTTACGCCCAAGCTGACGGGCTTTAACCCCACCGTAGCCATATACCTATACAGGTTTGGCAGATACTTGGATACCTCTAAGGGTGCGAGGGTTAAGGTCTCCTCTTGGCGTAGGAACGATGACAACTCCATTCCTTCCAGGTGGAAGGTATCAGGTGCCTATGTGAATAGTGCCTTGGCTAAAACGGAGGCTTTGCTTTCTGGATATGACGAGGCAATAATGCTAAATCAAAATGGCTTTGTGGCTGAGGGCTCCGGAGAGAACATATTTTTGGTTAGGAGCAAAAGGCTCATCACACCCTCCTATTCGGAGCATATACTTGAGGGTATAACCCGCGCTGCGGTTATAAAGCTGGCAAAAAACGAGCTTATGCTGGAAGTGGAGGAAAGACCGGTGGCAAGGAGCGAGCTATATGTGGCCGACGAAATATTCTTAACGGGCACCGCAGCAGAGATTACGCCCGTGGTTGAGGTGGATAACCGGAAAGTCAACGGTGGAGAGGTAGGACCTATCACAAGGGAACTTCAGGAGCTATACTTTAACGCAGTGAGAGGAAAGATAGAAAGATACAGAGGATGGCTAACGCCCGTTTATGAAAAGTAAAACCTACAAAGAGCTAAGAGAGAAAGCTTATGAATATCTTACCTTAAACCGCTTCCCTAACACCAACGGACACAGGTACGCAAAGGGGTTTTTAAAAAACCTCCTTAGAGAAAAATCCATCCCCTTTTGGGAGGAGCCCTTCAGTGTAAAAAAGCGTGTCCCTATTGGTGCCAGTTTGGAGGTGGAGGGAAAGAAGGTTCAAGCCTTTCCCTTTGTGGGTAGCATGGGCGGAAGCTTTGAGGGATATGTAAAGGAAGATTTCATAGAGGGGGACATTGCATTGCAGACCGCCAAGGGTATAGATTGGAACGCTTTAAAGAACAAAAACATCAAAGCGGTGGTTTGCTATATGAAGGAGTTAGACCAGGTCTTTTATAGCATCACGGAAGAGGAGATGGCGGTGGTTTCCATCAAAAGGGGTGACCTTCCAAAGGTAAGGGACTTTTACGCCAAGTTAAAAGTAGAGGTCCGAGAGGAGGAGCTAAAGCTCAGCAACCTTGTTTTTGAACTGGGCAGGGGTCCAGTGGTTTATATAGTAGCCCACATGGACACAAAGCCCAAAACCCAAGGTGCCATAGATAACGGCTTGGCATCCTTGCTTTTGCCCTATCTTTACGAAGAGCTGAGAGAGGATTACAACATTCCCTTCAAGCTCAGGTTTCTGATCACCGACGGAGAGGAGGTGGGCTTGGCGGGCTCAAAGTTTCACACATTAAAGAAGCCAAAGCATGCCTATTACTGTATAAACTTGGATGGCATAGGCTGGCAAAATCCTGCCATTCTTTACAGGGACAAAGAAGGGGACAACGACCATCAGCTATCGGAAGCCTTTTACAATAGTGCAAAGGAGATAGGTTTTGAGGTGGAGTTTAGGGCGGTTCCTTCTGCAAAGAGCGACCACATACCCTTCAAGAAAGTAGGGCTTAAAACCCTCTTCCTGAGCTCCCACCCCCTTCCAATAAGGCATACCCTGTGCGATACCTACGATGCGGTGGATTGGCATATGGCAAGACTTTGGTTCTTTAGCATTGTAAACTTTCTGAAAAACCTGGGCAGGCTCTAAAAAACAAAAGCCAAAACCACCATATCCTCCAAGGCGTAGAAACCGTGTGGCTCCTGTCTTTCATAAAAGACATAATCCCCCTCTTTGAGCTCTGTGGAGTTCTCTTCAGAACCCAAAAAGAACATTCCCCTTCCGGATAGGACCAATGTTATCACCCTATAAGGTGAAGTGTGCAGAGGGATTCTTTGACCTTCTTTCAGGCAGAAGAGTATGGAGCGCAAGCCCTCTTGGTTAAGGATAGCTTTTTTTGTGGGCGACAGAGGAGAAAAGTTCCTCTCTTGGGTAGATACCACCTGTGCCATTTTTAACCTCCAAGCCTGAGTTTTATCGCAAAGAAAACAACCAAAAGGGAAAGAATAAGGTTCAAAAAGCCCAAAAACCTTGCCATGTAAAGGTTAAACCTCCTTTCGTAAGCCCTCTTTCCAAAATACAGGTCATGGGCTAAGGAAATGCCAACCACACCCAAAAAGGCAAATAGCTTGTGCCAAAGGGTTTTAGTGTATGGATTTGAAAGGTCCAAAAGCTGAGAAAAGCCAAGAAGATAATGGATGTTGATCAAGCCAGTTATGAAAAGCCCTCCCAAGGATACAAAGGTGCCGTAAAAGCTAAGGCGCCTCCCCAAGGTTAAAAATAGCTCCTCCTTGTTCTTAAGTCCTCTCAGCACGGGCGCCACTACGAAAACCAAAGCTAACATACCTCCCACCCAGATGCAGGCAAAGAGCACATGAAGAAAGAAAGCCAGCTCTTTGAAAGTGAACATTTACCTATGATTATAGGCTAAACTTCCAAAAAGTTCAAGGGACCTCTCTTTTTCCTCGTCCAAAAAGTAGTCAATGCAGTGATAAAAGTAATCCTTCAGCTCATCCCTTGAGAAACCATCCACCTTTACCCTTTCTTGTGCAAGCTCTTCATAAAAGGTTTTTATAGACTTAAAGGCTAACTCCTCTATAAGCCTGTCCAAAGAAGGGTCTGCATCCTTTCTCACCAAAAAGAGGGCAAACACAAATGGCAGACCATAAACCTTGTACCACTCTTCCGCCAAGTCGTAGACGTGTTCAAATTCGCCTAACCTTTTTTCATATAATGCGTCGTCTCCTATTAGCAAAAGGGCATCCGCAGACTCCCTGCTTTTCACATACTCGGGCTTGAGCTTATAAACATCCTCTAAAAGGTGTTTGCATAGTAGCTTTGAAGTCAAAGAAGCGGGAGTAAGATACAGCCTCTTTATCTCCAGCAACGGTCTTTTTGAGAACAAAAGAACAGAGCAAACCCTCTGCTTAGAGGCTATGCATAGCCCTGGCACAACTCTATATTGGGAACTGTTAAAAAGATACTCCACCGAGGAGACAATGCCCGCATGAATTTTCCCATCTCTGAGCAGAGAAACCAAATAGGATGGTTCGCCCTCTACAAGTTCAATCTTTGGGTCTTCAAAGCGATAAAACAGGGGAATGGTGTTAAGGTAAGACACCTTGCCCACTTTAAACATTAAAGCTTTCTTGATAGATCAATAAACTCGGAGAGCTTCCTTTGGGCTTTACCGCCCTTTATTGAATCCTTTGCCACCTCTAAGGCAGTTTTTAGGTCCTCAGCCATGCCAGAGACAAGCACTCCAAAGGCGGAGTTCAAAAGAACCATATCAAGGGCAGGGGATGGTTCTCCCTTTAAAACAGACATGGCCACCTTTGCACTTTCCTCCACAGATTTTACCCTTATGTAATCTATGGGATAACGCCTAAAACCCAGTTCTTCTGGTGTAAATTCGTATATGCATACCTCCCCATCGCTTACCTCCGCCACCGTGGTAGGGGCAGATATAGAAACCTCGTCAATGCCGTCCTTTCCGTGCACCACCACCGCCCTCTTTACACCAAGCCTAAGCAAAACGCGGGCTACTTTTTCCACAAACTGGTCTGAAAAAACCCCCAAAAGTTGCCTTTTGGCACCAGCCGGGTTGGATAGGGGACCTATAAGGTTGAAAAGAGACCTTATGCCCACCTCTCTTCGGGGACCCACCACCCTCTTCATGGCAGGGTGGAAGAGGGGTGCAAACATAAAGCCTATGCCTACCTCTTCTATCATTCTCTTAACCTGCTCAGGTCCAAGGTCTATCTTTGCCCCCAAAAACTCTAAAAGGTCTGCACTACCGCTTTTGGAAGATACAGACCTGTTTCCGTGCTTTGCTACTCTTATGCCCGCACCCGCTAACACAAAGGCAGTTACGGTAGATACATTAAAAGTCTCCGAAAGGTCTCCACCGGTCCCGCAAGTATCCACCAGACTATCCGGGTCCTCCACATCTACCTTGGTAGCCTGTTCTCTAAAAAAGCTCGCGGCACCCTCCAGCTCTTCCACTGTCTCTCCCTTCATCTTCATAGCCATTATGAAAGCACCTATCTGGGCGTCGGTAGCCCTTCCCTCCGTAATGTCCTTAAGGCACTGGATCATCTCCTCTTTGGTTAGGTTCTTGAACTCAGAAAGATTCTTTAAAAGTTCCCTCAAGGTCAAAAGCCCCCAGCTATGGCGGGCACAATGGACAGCACATCTCCGTCTTTCAGCTCTGTGTCTATACCCTTTAGGAACCTTATGTCCTCGTCGTTGAGGTAAATATTGACAAACTTTCTTAACTCTCCGTTTTCATCCAAAAGGCGCTCCTTAAAGCCCGGATAGAGACCTTCCAGCTTCTCCATAGCCTCTCTGATGGTAAGGGCTTCCACCTGCACCTCACCCTGTCCGTTTGTAAGCCTTCTAAGGGGTGTAGGAACTCTAACTATCACAGCCATGGCAAATATTATACTATAAGATACAATGGAACCAGTGGTAGAGGTGGAAAACCTCAATTTAATCATAGAAGGTCGGCACATCCTAAAGGATGTTTCCTTTCAGGTTAATAAGGGCGAGATATTTACCATACTTGGTGGTAGCGGAAGCGGTAAAACTACAATCACCAAGTGCATAGTTGGGCTGTTCAAGCCCACCAGCGGAACCATAAAGGTCTTTGGTAAAGACATAACTCAAATAAATCCATTGGAGCTAAATGGTCTAAGGAAAGAGATAGGCTACGTTTTTCAAGGTGGAGCCCTTTTTGACAGCCTGAAAGTTTGGGAAAATGTGGTTTTTTATCACTTAGAACGTTCGCTCATGAAAGAAGAAGAAAAACTAAAGGAGCTGGCCCTCACTTACCTAAAGATGGTGGGCTTGGAAGAGCACACCCTTGAGCTTTATCCCTCTGAGCTCTCTGGTGGTATGAGAAAAAGGGTAGGAATAGCCAGAGCCATAGCCACACAACCCCAGCTGGTAATCTACGATGAGCCTACCTCTGGCTTAGACCCTATAACGAGCAGGTTAATAGACAACCTAATAAAAGAGCTTAAAGATAAAACCTCATCCACCGCACTGGTAGTCTCCCACGACATGGTCTCCGCCTTTACCATTTCGGACAGAATTATGATCATAAAAGAAGGTGAGGTTGTTTTAATAGGCACACCACAGGAAGTTCTGACCAGCCAAGACCCATTTGTAAAGGAGTTTTTAAAGAGCGGGCTTGGGGAACTTCAAGCCCTCAGCAGAGGCTGAAGGAAGCTCCTCTTCATAGCCGGATAGTCATTAACCACGCCCTTGGAAAAGAGGAACTGAAAGAGATGGTTGCTACCATTATAAAAGGACACAGCAGATGCCACCAAGTATAATTCCCACATTCTAAAAAACTCTTCTCCATATTTTTCTTTTACATAATCACCCACAGAGTAAAACCTTCTGAGCCACTCCTTAAGGGTAAAGTAGTAGTGAAGCCTCCAATCATCTATGTCAATCAGGTTAAAGTCTAAGTGTTTTACCGCCCTTAGGACCTCCTCTATGGATGGAAGGTAGCCACCGGGGAATATGTATTTTCTTATCCACCTGCTCTGCGAAGAAGAATGCACCTTTCCTATGGTGTGCAACAAAAACAGCCCCTCGTCTTCCATTATTCTTGACACCACTTCAAAGAATTTCCCGTGCCTTCCTTTACCCACATGTTCAAACATGCCAACGGAGACGACCTTGTTGAACTTAAAGCCCAACCTGGGAAGGTCTTCATAATGCATTAGATAAACCTCTACCCTACCCTCCAGCCTCTCCTGTTTTATCCTTTCCTTTACATACTCATACTGGTTTTTTGAAAGGGTTATACCCACTGCAGTTACCGGATAAAGCTTAGCGGACTCAAGGATTATAGAACCCCACCCGCATCCAATGTCCAGAAGCCTGTCCCCTTCCGACAGTTGCAATTTTTCGTATATAATCCTTCTCTTTTCCTCCTGCGCCTCCTCTAAGGTGCAATCGGAAGACCTAAAAAAGGCACAGGAGTATGTCATAGAACTGTCAAGCCAAAGACTGTAAAAGTCGTTCCCAAGGTCGTAGTGCCTTTGAACCTCTTTCTCCTCTACAAACTTCAACATACCCAATATTTTTAATAGGAATCTAAGAGGCATAAACCTTAACTTTTCTCCCTCATCCTTCAAATACTTTGTGCAACCGCAGAGAAGCTTTTCCAAGTCTCCGATTATCTGAATGTTTCCTTTCATGTAATGCTCACCAAAGCCCATCTCTGGGTCCCTGATTATATCCCTTACAGCCTTTGGATCCTTCACCACCACTTTGCACTTACCATCCCCAACAACCCTGCCATCGTAAAGCTCCACAGACAAACCGCCTTCAACCAATTTTGCCAGATTTTTTACCAAGTCTTCCACCATTTTTCCACCCTCCGTGTTAGAATAAAAATTTATGGTAAGAAAGGCGGTTTTGCCAGTGGCAGGGTGGGGGACTAGGTTTTTACCAGCTACTAAAGCTATGCCCAAGGAGATGTTCCCGATCATTGACAAGCCTGTGATCCAGTTCATAGTGGAAGAGTGCCTACATGCGGGCGTGGAAAACATAATCTTCGTTACAGGAAGGCACAAAAGACCCATTGAACACCACTTTGATATAAACACAGACCTTGAAAAACACTTAGAACAGGCAGGCAAAGAAGAACTCCTAAAAAACATAAGAGAAATTAGCAGGCTCATAAACCCAATCTACATAAGGCAGAAGGAGCAGTTAGGTCTTGGTCATGCGGTTCTTGTTTCTGAACCCGTAGTTGGAAACGAGCCTTTCATAGTAGCCTTAGGCGATGTGATCCTTGAAGGTGAGAAAAATGTAATAAAACGCATGTTGGAAATATATGAAAGGTTTGGCAAGAGCGTAGTGGCGGTCTTTGAGGTAGATAGAAAAGACGTAAGCAAATACGGCATAGTTGATGGAAAGCTAATAGAGGAGGATATATACCTCATAGATGATCTTGTGGAAAAGCCAAAAGAGGAGGAGGCGCCCTCAAACCTCGCAATAGTTGGTAGATACCTTTTTACCCAAAAGATCTTTGAAAAACTAAAGATCACACCCCCCGGCAAAGGTGGAGAGGTACAGCTAACAGATGCCATAAAGCTTTTACTTGAAGAGGAGGTAGTTTATGCCCTAAAGATAGGCGCAAAGGTGTATGACACGGGAACACCCCTCGGATACCTCACAACCCTTGTGGAGTTTGCCTTAAAGAGAAAGGACCTGCGGGAGGAGTTTTTAAAATTTCTTGAGGGTGTGGTCAGTAGATATATCCAACAGACAGGTAAAATTTGAACCTTTTTAGAAAGTTCTTCTCTCCGGGAAAGGCTAAGTCTAATCTTATAGGTCCCACGGGCGTTTTTACACCACCTCCAAAGCCAAAGCTATGTTTTATATCTCTTGGCAATCGGTTGGAAGATTCTCCCACCCCTCCCACATCATAGAAAGGCACAAAAACAAAGGAACCCTTCAATGGCACCTCCAACTCCATCCTACCAAAGACAAAGGATTTTCCACCCGTTGGACTTCCCACCTCCTCGTAAGAGTAGCCCCTTAGGTCCCTCAATCCACCCAAAAAATACCTGTCAAATATGGGCACCGAGCCCCAAGCGGAGCCTCCAGAGACCTTGAAGCTTAGATTTAAGTTTGTGGTTATAGGAATGAAATAAAAGGTGTTAAGCTCCACTTTTGTATAACTGAGATCTCCAGAAGCCTTTAAAAGGCTCAAGCTGTCATAATGCACTCTGCTTGGATTGAAGATGTCGTCTTTGTATTCTCTCAAAAGAAATAAACCGTATTTGTTAAGCCTTGTACTTGCCCCTAAATATCGGTTATCAGAAACAGAAAAAAGCGGACCCAAGGAGGTATACCTAGTTATCCTATAGCCCAAGCTAAGGGCAAAACCCTGAGTGTTTAAGGTAAATACTCTGTGTTCCTGATGGTCCTTAAAAACATTGCTTTTAAACCAAAGCTTTCGTGTAAAAAGGAAAGGATCTTCAAAATTTAAACTGTATGTCTCCCTTTTTTCACTGCGTTTGTAGTTTATAGTGGAAGACAAGCCTACACCAAAGAGGTTTTTTAAACCTAAAGTTAGATCCAGAACCAAACCTTCTTGAGAGTTATAGCCCACTCCAAGGTCATAAAAACCCCTTTTGTCTTCTTGCAATTTTATTAGCCGATGCACTTGCTTTTTATCTGTGTCTAAAAATGTATCTATCTTCACACCAAGGAAAAGATTGCTATTTATAAAGTTGTATAAGGTCTCGTCCAAGGCTTTCTCAGAGTAAAATTCTTCTCGAACTGTCATGTATGAGAGTTCTCTGCTGTTGGTGACCTCTGCACCGTAGTAAAGGTCCAAGCCGGCTTTATATCTGGGTCCCTCTAAAACTTTATAGGTGTATATGTAGTTTATGACATCTCCCTCTTCCTCCAGCAGGACCTCCGCCTCAAAGCTACCCTCCATATAACCATTGCCCCTAAGGTATTTGTCTATTCTTAAGTTCAACTGTTCTATCAAATTTGAATTGTAAACCATTGGCAGTTTTTTGTTAACCTCTCTGAAAATTTTTGCTATATCTTTGTTGTTACCAACATAGCTTATGGTCTTAAGCATTTGTTTTCTGCCTTTGTTGATGTCAAAGAATACATTTACTAATTTTTTTTCTCTGTTCAGGTCTATTTTAATCTCTCCTTCTGCAAGATTGTAGCCTTCTATTTTCAACTGCCCTATCATTTTTTCTAGCTCTTTTTTGAGATTTTCCTCATCGTAGGGCAGGGTCTGACCGTTTAAAATAGCATTGTATCTTTCACCTTCTCTAATAGAAAAGGAAATCCTTTCCCCCTCCTGCTTGTATTCCACCTCCACATCAAAAAAACCCTTTGATCGATAGGCATTTACTATGCTTTCCTTAGCCTCTTCCAAGGAAAATAGATCCACTCCTTTTTCAGGAAGTCCTGAAATTTTTAACAGTTCCTGCGGGCTAAAAAAGCTATTTCCCTCAAAGAAAGCTTGATATCTTTTACCTTCATATACATAAAAAACGGGGTAGACTAATTTACCCTTACCTGAGATCGCCTTTAGGGTGCTTATGGGATGGCTGAAAAGGTTTTTAACACCCTCCGCCAAGGCACCCACAAGCCTGAGGGGACGTCTTTCAAGTGTTTTGTCATTTGGGAAAAGGACATTCAAAAAGGGCCCGCTCATGCTAGCTTTTTGCAACCCTTCGTAATAGACAAAGCTGTCCCAAAAGCCAAGGGATGAGTATATATCCTGCAGGTCAAAAAGTTTTCTTGAAAGTTCACCCTCCTTGGCTACCCTTCCTTTTATAATGCCCGAACGTTCATCCAAAAAGCCTGGATCTAAGCTAGAGCCCTTATAAACTCCTCCACCAATAAAAAAAACATCTCCCTCCTTTACTTCTATCTCAATGGACGCAAAACCAAGCTCGTCAATTTGTATATTTACCTTCGCCTGCGCCTCAATATATCCCTTCTCTCTGTATAGCTCCTTAAGTTTGTTTTCTAAGCTTTTATGGTCCGTTTCCTTTACGGGTGCACCCTCATAAAGGGTCAAATAGTTCAAAATTTCATCCCTCCAAACCGCCATGTTACCTCTTATCTTTATGCTTTTTATTATTGGATACCTCTCCACTTTAATGGTTATTTGTCCATCCTTTTGCTCAACGCTTACATTTTTCACCTCCTCTAAACTTCTAAGAATTTCCACAATTGTTTGGTAGTTTTCTTCACTAACGGAGCTTTCCAAGTTATTTTTTGGCAGGGGATAGTCGGAAAGGATCACCACCTTAGGAAAAGCGGTTATGGGTAAGAGAAGACTAAGGAAAAAAAGCCCTTGACTAAAAACTCTCATCGGGTTAAATTATACATTCAGGAATGAGAATAATGGGGGAGCTAAACAAAGCAGAGCTAAACATTGGAGGAAAGGGTGTTGGTTTTAACCCGTCATCGCAAGTTCCAAGTTTTGAGGATATTTTGAATTTAATATCAGTAGGAGAGAATATACAAGGCAAGGGTTCTGAGATACCCTTTAACCCCATCATGCCTTCTGAGGGTTCTTTTGAAGTTCAAGAGCAAGGGAAAGAAGCTCCAACGACTGGCAAGGGGCAAAAGAGCAACGACTCTCTAATTAATCTCTCAATTTTTGGTTTGGTTGCCTACGGGCAGATGAAACAAACCCTTGGAGAAGAGAATGCAAGGGCAGACAATGTTCTTACCAGAACTGATATAGACTTACCCACTGAAGAAAAGATCAGCACTTCATTGGTTCAATTTAAAAGCCTAGAAGAGCAGCCTCAAAATATATTCACGCAACCATTTACCGAAGCTAATAAAGAAGAGAAAAGTGGGAATAATGAGTTCTTAGCGGATTTCATAGTTAAACCTGTTGAAGGAAGAAATGCTCAAGTGAGCAACCTATTTAATGTAGGTAAAGAATACACCCAAGTAAAAATTCCAAACACTAAAGTAACTACTGCACAGTTTTTTGCCAAAGCTTCCTATCAAAGCATAGAAAATCCAATTCTATCCACTGACCAAAACCCACAAAACTTTTTGAACATTAACCAAACCAATGCTGGTGATGGTTTGAAAAATGGCAATGCTGAATCTTTCTTAAGCTCCTTGCTTATAAACGATCTCTCAAAAACCAAAGATTTAAAGACATTTTTACATGGTTTTTATGGCAAGACAGAGAATACCCAAAAAACAACTAACATAGAGAAGCTTTATGATGCACCAGAGAGCAAGAGTATTACAGATATTGAAAAAAATGCCAAGCTCAAAACTAGAGATGGGGCTCAAACAGAAAAAGTCGCACAGGGATTTTTTGATATTCCAGAAAATGAGGTGCGCCCAAAGGCAGGGCATGCAGTAACCGATCTACTGGAAGATATCGTCTCTATTTCCAAAAAGATAACTAAAAATGTTCTTGAGGATTTATATCAAAGAAGTGAGAAATCTGAATTCTTGCCTGCGGAAAAAGGCAAAAGTAAAGAAGAGCATTCACAACTTTATAACATGTGGGTTTCTCACCAAAAGTTTGAAGATCAGGTAGAAAATGTAAAGGAGGTAAGAAATACAAAGCCCTTCCATACTTTTCACGAGGCAAGAAGCTTATATGTTAAGCTTGAGGAAGGAGACTTTAGGATAAGGGTAATTAAAGATGCCATAAGCGTTAAGATGGATTTTAGGGAAGACTTTAGACCGCCCACAGCCCAGGAGGTGCAAAATCTAATAGAAAGCCTGTCTAAGGTGGGTTTTAGAATGGAAATGCTCAGCTTGAACGGCAAAAACCTACAGTGGGAATTTAGGCAGGGGCAGGAGGATAGAAGAGGGAATAGGTCAAGAGAAGTAAACCCTTATCAAGGTAAGGATAGGCAAGAGTTTAGCCTTTATTTATAAATCCCCCCGAAGGGGGCAAGTTTTAGACAAGTGATTTTGCCTTTGCTACCACTTCTTCGTAATTGGGCTCTTGGGTAATTTCCGGCACCAGTTGAACATAGACTATCTTTCCTCCCTTATCTACCACAAAGACCGCCCTTGCCAGTATTCCCTTTAATGCTCCTTCAGAGATAAGAACACCATACTTTTCCATATCCCTGTAGCGAAAGTCGGAGGCTACTGTTATATTGTCTACGTTAAAGCTTTCGCAGAACCTCTTTTGAGCAAAGGGTAAGTCCATAGAGATTACTGTTACATCCACCCCAGACATGCCACTCATAAGCTCGTTGAACTTCTTGGTTTCCGTCTCGCAAACGGGAGTGTCCAAAGAGGGCACGGTTATGATAACCTGAACTACACCCTTGGCACCGCCCACTACCTTTTCCTGAAGGTCTTTTGTAACCACCACCGCCTCGGGCGCCTTCTGACCCACCTCTATGGTAGGACCGCAAAGGGCAACAGGATTGCCTTTTAAATTAACAGTTTGAGCCATAGCACTTCCTCCTTTTTGGTTTTGCCTATATTTTAAGGGCAAGTCAAGCCTTCAGAGGATGATAAAGCTCAGCTTTCCAAGAGGGCGAGGGCATTTTTGAGCCTTTCTATGCCCTCTTTTATGGTTTCTTCCGAAAGGCAGTAGGAAAGACGCAGATAACCTTCCCTTCCAAAGGCAGAACCCGGAACTCCCGCCACTCTACCCTTTTCCAGCAAAAACTCCGCAAGGGCAAGGTCTGAACCCAGCTTAGAAGAGTAGTAGCTTAGGTTTGGAAAGATGTAAAAGGCACCCTTTGGTTTTACCACAGAAAGGTTAGGGATGT
>Ga0272445_1001010_pt1 | contig 23464 bp, 22 predicted proteins | sample YNPCB0031_FD_194404 | JGI IMG/M metagenome (GOLD analysis project Ga0272445, IMG submission 194404) | Hot spring sediment microbial communities from Yellowstone National Park, WY, United States - YNP-CB-003-1 | ecosystem: Environmental > Aquatic > Thermal springs > Hot (42-90C) > Sediment... | reverse complement strand
CTTAGTTTACCGAGTAAGGTCTCCACAAGAATAGACTCGGATATACCCCTAAATCCACTCTCGAAGTATAGTGCTCTAACATCAATTATTGCAAATGGCTCACCTATCTCTCTTAGAGCAATATTAACTAAACTAGATTTACCAACTCTTCTAACACCATATACTACGATGAGTTTCTCTCTATTTTTCACGGCATCTAAGATCTCCTCTAACTCCCTCTCTCTGTCAAAGAGGTCTCGTTTACTAGTTTTTACACCTGGATCAAAGAGCAAACTTACCCCTAGTATCTAACTTACCGGGGGTAAGTTTATAAATACGCTATCAAAGGCGTTTATTTCATAAAACCCATGTCTACAAGCACGGCCATTACCGTGAGAATAGGGATAGTGATCAAGGGTTTATTGAGTGAAGATTGTAGAATTCGTTTTGACTCATTAACTCCTTTACTGTGAATTGTTCTCTACGCTTCTAGCTCCCTTGGAGGTTGCTACTCATCTATACTAATAACGTGGCTATAGATATCCATATCGATATCTCTAAAAACACCTCCTTTACTCTGGAAGGAGGCGCATCTCTTAAAATCTATTCCAGAGAGCAAGATAGTAGCACTAGCAGAGGTGATAAAGCAAGTTATTGGTACCATAAAATCCTCGACTCCAGAGACCTCAAGGAGGAAATTCTGCGAGTAGCAATTCAACTTGAAATAACAGCTTATGACTCCTCATACATAGCGCTAGCAGGAAAACACAGTTTAACGCTACTCACAGAAAGCGAGAAGCTAAGGGTAAAGCGGAAAAAGCCTTCGAAGCTGTAAGTCTAGAGTATACTCGTAGTCCCTCAGAGCTCATTATTCTGTTGCATTGAGTAAAGGGCTACTCCGCTTCTACAAATCTCCTTAATCTATCTATCACTTTATCCGTATAGCATTGTTCTACATATTTTGTTCCTCGCCTAGCTGGTAGGGGCAAAATGAATATTTTGAATCCTCTTGACTCTACTACTTCGCCACAGTTCCTAGTCACGCTTTTCCCTACTAGCTCTGTGAATCTCAGCATTTTCAGGGCTTCTAGAGCTGTTGATCCCAGGACAACTACTTTCTTGGCACCTCTAGTTCTAGCTAATTCTATTTTCGCTGATAGAAAGTTTAAGCAGTTATTAATGACTTCCCGAGGGATCGTACCCTTACCGACCTTGTTAACTCTGCACTCAACTGCATCTACGAGGAAATAACCTCTCTCTTGAAATTCTCGGAGACCCTCCTCTCCACCAACAGCACGTATTCCGAGAAACCCTAGTAGTCTCTCCCTGAGGAAATTACCCGTGTAGGGATAGTAGAAAAACGTCCTCTCGTCTCCAGGTGGAGACTCAGCTATAAACAGACACTTAATAGTATCGGGAACACGCCCCCCATAGACTCCATACTTAATATAAGGCTTTTCACCTACGTTAACAAAGCCGTTGAACACGATATTCTTACAGCGATCACAGCTCTTAATTTTCCCGATAAGTTCCTCTAACTCCATTTACAAAGCCCCACTCCAAGTTTCCATTTTTATATACAAATTAATAAAAGTAGAACTTGCAGAACACCTATTAAATGAGAAAGGAGTTCTTCATGGAACTTCTATTTCTCGAGCAACTCCTTAAACCTGACGCGGTCAAACTCGTTCACGGCCTCTAGCTTCTCGTAGACTTCTCTGCAGGTGAGCGCCTTGAAGAGCTTACCAAACAACGCAGATATAAAGTCTTCTTTTAGCTCAGTATAAAGCCTCATACTCCACACTAGTTTCAGTTAAGATGTCAAAAGGCGCTATAAAATGACTCCGCGGAGTCCACGTCCGCAAACCGTTTTGTGGGCTCACCTTTTTCCTGAGGGTGGTCTATGGTTGTAGCTTGGCTAATGGTCTTGGAGAACGGGCTTCGCCTACTAGACTACGGGGGCATATTCGTCGCGGACACGTGTGGAGAATTAGCCAGAAATCTAGAAGTAGAAGTCGCTGGCAACGGTCACAGGTAGCTATGCGTCTAAGAGACGGCGAGGACGCGTCAGTTTATAAAGCGTAATGAGCGGGGTTATTAAGTGGGGTGAGGCTTGACCGGTGCCGACTACTTAAAGCTTGTAGAGGCGTTCCTGGAAGAAGCGAAGTGCGACCTGAAGGTTGTAGACATATTGATCAAAGCCGTGAACCCCGGGCTCTCGAAATATATAGAGCGAGGTTTAACGGAGGATGAGATATTCTGCGTAGGAAGGCGCACATTATTCCTCCTCCAACAAGCCACAGAGAAACTAGCCAAGACATTCATCCCAGCGTACCCAGAGCCCCTATTAGAAAATGTGGGGAAGATAGTAAAGAGGTATAGTAGGATTGATCTTCCCGAACTAAAATTCGCAAGAGAACTCCTCGAAATAAGTGGCGAAGAGGAAGGTGACATCCAAGAAAAGGAGAAAAAACATGAATACAAACAGAAGAAGACAGAGCAGCCTCTACTAGGCCAACTGAAATCTAAAAGGATGGGACACAAGCCGTATGAAGTGATAGTAAAATTATTGAGAAAGTATATCAACACTTTAACGACATATAGAGAGCCAATAGTGAATTCCTTTAATCAACTATCAAAGGTCTTTGAGAAACTTTTCAACATTCTCAGCGAAAAGTATCCGAAAGAAAAAGACAGAATCAAGGAACTCAAGGATATATTCTTAAATGAGTTATATAAACCACTCATCAAGCAGTTTGAAGTGCTTAATTTCACAGATAAGTATCTTTCAGCGGAACACGCGGGGTGGAGAGATAAAAGGGAGCCTCCATGCCTAGACACACTAGAAAAGCTCAAGTTGTTCCGGAACGAGGTAGAGCGGCTCTCGCAGGAGTCCGTGAAGAAATTCCAAGAAGCCCGTGAAAAACTAATGCCGTACCGGGAGCTACTATTCTCACTCGTGAAGAAAACCGAGATGAAGGACGAAGACAAGAAATTGGCCGAGTATTTCTTGCGCGTGTTGTATGGAGAGGAGGGAGAAAGGACTCTTTGCAGCTTCTTCGCTTCTTCAGTGTACTTATCAGCTTTTGTAGCTGAGTTCTTGCCATGCCTTGTATTCTATGTATCTGGAGGACGCTACCCCAGTTTCAGCAGAGATAGCGGAAAAGAGGTACCAGCTAACGAGTTGCGTAATGAAATAATGAGCGACATTAAGAGAATCACGGAACTCAAAGAAGAATTAGACTTCCTCCTCCGTGAAATGGAAAAAGCCGTAAAAATCTCTCCAGCATTCACCACGCTACCTAAGATTTAATCCGTAGGGAACAGGGACAACGGGAATAAACATAATTGCCATATTACATCCGAAAAGTAAATACGAGCATACAAAGGCTATGAGGAATCCTTAGCCGCTTCTTAGCCCAGCTTGGGAGCCTCCTAAGCCGGCCCGGAGTGTCACTCTCCCCCTACTCCTATAATACCTCGTCATATATGCCACCGCGTACACTCCTAGATACCTATACCCCGAATTTAAAGCCGCGCCTGGGCTCATACTTCTTGTTTAAAGATCCTCTATACTCAGAGTTGCCCGACTTAACTATTAGTAAAACAACAGTTAAGAGGAGCGTGGAGATCAACTATGAGTTGATGTAACCGGCTTCAGCGTGTAATAGTGAAGCCGGTTACAAGGAGCAGTAGGCTTAAAGCTCGCCTCGGGTAACCATTACGACCCAGAGAGAGCTACCCATTCCGCCATGGCACCCTATACGCCTAAAGCCCGGGCTCAATGAGTGGTCTTAGTGATTCCTCCATGGTGTTATGATTCGCGTCATCGTCCATTCTGGGGTCTAGTGTATACGTGTATACTGCTATCTTTACTGGGAGGTGGCTGTTTCTGATTGCTGGCTCTACTATCCCGGCTGGTCCCTGTAGCTTGTAGAATCCCCCTATCAATACCCTCTCATCTCCTCGTTTCACTGGCTTAGCGTACTCGGCTATGTATGCTAGTAGTGATACTAAGTCTCTGAGCCGTAATTTCTCCTTGTACTTCGCGTCGTAGACTACAGCGCTACCACCCCTCTTCAACACGTAGTCTGGCCTTAAGCGGGCTTTACCACGGAGTACTTGCTGCTTCCTGAGCTTCTTTGCGATGAAGCCGTGTAGTGGCATATTGTAGAGTAGCCTCAAACCCCTCGACCTGAGCGTGAGCCATAGATCCCGGTATCTCCCGATACCGACAGGTCGACTAAGCCTTTTCTCGAGGTGCTCTACTATCCTCGTTAAGACCCAGAGCTCATATATCTTCGAGGAAGCACACGGCACGATCTCCCCTCTCTCCACGTACTCGTATACCAGGCCGACATCAGACAAGTACATTTCGTAGAGGTCTGCTAATAGTCCAAAATACAGATTTACTCTCGAGGCTCTCCTAGTCTCCTCTAGTAACTCCTGATCCTTGGGCTCCTCTCTGAGTAGTATATTGAATACTCCGTGAAGTGGTGGAGAAGTGAGGTAGTATACGTGTAGACTCTGGAGGAGGCTAATTCTCTCTGCTAGTAACTCGTAGTAGTTTTTCTCGCTGGCGACATCGCGGAGTATATCTAGGATCTCAGACAGTCTCTTTGAGAGCTCGTAGTGGAACTTGGCTAGTAGCATGTAGGGGTAGTCGTGTGGCTCAACGCGAACTCTCTCGTAGACTCCGAGCGGGTAGCCCTGCATGAGGTACTTCACAGTCTTATACACTACAGGGCGCCCAACAACACCCTCTGAGAGCACCTCCACATTAATGGTCTTCTTAGGCGGAGTAGACGTGAGTATTAGCTCTGTGAGGCGCAGTAATAGAATGCTATAGGAAACAGGTGATGAGACTAGAGGATAGTAGAGATTTCCGAGTAGTGGCTCTAAAACACCAGTCTTAGAGGCTAGTATGTCAATAGACTGCCTCGTCTCCTCGAGCATTTTGAGGTATCCAGTCCACTTCACCTTGGGCTCTACGTGAAGTACAACTCTACTCTTACCAGTATCGTAAATAGAGAAATTGCCTGCGAACTCGCCGGGATTAATAATTCCGTCTCTCTCCCTAGGTAGCGAGATGTCAATTGGCCCCTCTTCACCATAAACCTCTCTTATAGACCTCTCAACGACCTCTCTCAGAGCCTTGAGAAACTTTGAGATGCGGCATACTATGTTTTCGGAATTTAAGCCAATAATGTCCTTATTCCCTACAGCCTGTTCTATTTCACTCTTTAACTCCTCTTTCTTAACGCTCTTATCTTCAACTAGACAAATGTTAAGAGTGCGTACTCCACTGACCTCTACAAGGTGTACTTTTCTGCCCTCTGGGCAGGGTTTTAGACTAGAAGACATGACTTCCACTGCGAATTCTCTCTACTAGTTGAGCTGAGTAGAGTAGACCGCGATTTTCAAGAGCTTTCTGGATTTTCTCCAGTATACTCGTGAGCGTGGTCTCTTCACGTGATTCGCTCTTTTTTGGAGTACCCCGCTTAAGCTTCTCGCGGCTCACGTAGTCTGCGAGTATGTCTAGTTGTGGTAGTATGTATGTGGAGAATGCTGTGTCGAGGAGTAGTAGTGCGTACGCGCCCGCATCTATGTTTACTCCTGCTCGCTGTGCGAAGCCCTTCTTATAGGCGTAAACGCCTATAGCCATGTACTTCAATGCGTCTGCTACTAGACCCGGCGTGATTTGAACTGGACAAATAGGGCACACTTCGTAATCTGTGAACTCTCTTAGCTCCTTGTTCACTTCTACTATGAGCTCTAAGAAGACTTCATCTAGCATTACTCTACCACTAGGCGAGTCGACCGCGTACCTTAGGTCTCTCCACCCCGATTCACCAACACTTTTCACTTCGCTGGCGAAATCTATTGGCACTACGCAGTCGTACACTACGCCTTTATCATTACTCCTGCACATTGTGAGCTCCTTCCACACTTTCCCGTAATCAACACTAGTACTCTTCACTAGCTCTTCAAAAGACACTCCACTCTGAGTCCTGGGGAAAGTCGCCTTCGCGTTCTTAGAGTACTCTTCGAGGAATCTGGGTAGTTCTTGGAGGTAGAAGTGATCTATTACAGCAAATCTCCTCGTTAACGCATAGCCTAATTTAAAGAGTAGTGCTCTGTCGTAACTATTCATAGTCGCTAGTACTCTAAAGGAGTACGGTACTTCCAGACTATACTCTAAGCCGGCACCCGGTATTTCGAGTCTCTCACTCTCTCTGTGCACGGGGTCTAGTAGCGTGAAGAGCTTGCCGAACGCTAAGTCCACGTTAGCTCTATTAATTTCATCAATAATCAGCCAGTACAACTTGCCATTTCTCTCTAGGTCTTCTCTACTCTTCTTCACAGTTATGAATATAAATCCCTCTTTCACACTACCCGTGGTCAACAATCCCCCAATAGTGTCAAATGGAGTCCACTCAGGATTACCAGTCTCTAATCTATAATTTACTCCAAGGGCCTCCAGCAAATTCTTTAATAGGCTTGTCTTACCAGAACCCGGCGGTCCCACGAGTAGAACGTTTTTACCACTGAGTAAGTGCAACAATATGATGAATTCTCCTATACCGCGCGATGCTAATTTCTCGGTGAGACTACTCAAAGTATAGCCAGGTCTGAGTTCCAGTTTTTCTCTAAGAGCTAGTTCAAGTATTCTTTTTGCCTGGTTAATATCTAGTTGTATGAGGTATCTTTGAAGCTTAGTAGACTCTATTCCCGCTAGCTCTGTGAACTCCTCGAGATTAATCTTCCTCTGGAATTCAGTGTAGTCAGATAGCTTTACGAAGTAAAACGACGTGTATTTCTCTAGCCATTTTCTCGCAAACTCTTCATACTTATCACTCCACACTCTCATTTCACGTAGTCTTCTCACTAAGTCGTCTCTACCAAGTTCTGTATACTTACTACTTACACGGGACACGCCAACGATCTTCTTTCTCTGAGGTCTACTCGGGGATTTAGATGTAATATAGTGAAGTATACAGTCTCCAATTTCAAGTTTTCTCATATAGTCATAGTCTTCTGTTGTCGGAGACCACAAGCACCTACCAATATGCCCAGGGTAAGGAGTGTGTGTAATCTCGAGGTAGAACTTCTTACAATCCACTAGTGGATTCCATCCTGTACTCTTTAATGGCCCTGAAGGCTTTAGTGGAGACTCAGAGGCCACAATGTTATTACTCAAACCCGATGCCACCATTATAGGAAATTATTGTATTATAAAATTATAATAAAATTACAAATTAGTTTCGAGCTAATAGATCTAATAGATCTTGAGGCCCCCTACAACTTACTGACTAGATTTGACCCGTAAAAATACTTTAAAGGCCCCCTAGACTAGACCGCTGGTTTTCATATCGAGCTATTCTGCCTTATCCCAACTACTTAAATATCAAGTCCAGGGGCAGTGGTGTTATCAATGAATGTCTAGGAAGGGTTCTTATAGGTACTCTATAAATGAAGACGCTTAACCAACATAAGTGATTGCATGCTCAGAAGTTTATTAGCCGAGAATTACAAGGTTGAAATAAAGACACAGAGTGAAATAAACTTTGGGAGTCTGAGGGATGCCCTCTCATAGGGTTCACCAGGTTGCAGGTGAAATTATATGTAGGTTTTCCTCTGAAGACATAGACGAGCTTATTGATAGAGGCGGGGGTCACGACAAGGGCAGGATGAACTGTAGAAAGCTATTAGTGCAGGCTACTAAGGTATATGGTAAGTACGGTGGAAGTGGACTCTGCTATTATATTCTCCACCACTATCTAGATAAGCTTGCATCAATCATTAAGGGTAGATTCTATAGAATTTTAATGCGATACCAGCATCTATCGGTGGAAGAGCGCTTTAAGTACTATCTTCTGGAAGTTAGACAGGGCTTACTTGATGAAGTAAGTACACTATCGTATCTAGTCGATGGAAGTTCTATAGGCTCTTACTTGGAGACTTCAAGTATGTTTCGCGAGTTCTCGGGCTCTATAGCTGAGCGATATATGATGTATAAGGAGTATGTAAATAAAGGTTATACAAAGAAAACGGCAAAGAAAAAAGCTGAGGCAAGCCTCGATGTAGCTAGTAGTTGTGAAGACGCGTTTACATATATATACGAAGAAATAGAGGAACTCATAGACATGTCTATTCTCATAAAGCTAACCCGGTATGTCCGCTCAGCCCTACTCACAAACATAGAAAAGATCATCTGTATAATGCTCACTATAGACAATAAATATTGGCTCGACTGGTTTGGGAAAGACTACTACGAGAAAATAGCGGATGCATTCAAGTGCTCTAATCAGCAGAAAAATTGAAGAACGTAATATATACGCCTATTCTATAGACCACTATGATTCTAAAGAGCCCTACTTTTACCCTAGCCAATTCTTTCAGCCCCTACATTTATGCTTCGAAGCTGCTACTTAGGGGTTCTTTTACAATTCCTCTTCGCTCACCCCGTGTGCCTCACAAAATAAGAGGTGGACTAAACGGCTCTATGGCTAGTAACAGGGGTGATCACCTCAAATAACATAGTACGGTGTTTTACATCTCTCACTAATACGACGCGATTAACCCTCTTCTAGAACTTGGTAGTAGGGTGGGCTAGTAATGTGGAATGCTTGAAGGATAGTTCGCTATATTTGACTGACTTATTGTCTATAGTGAGCATTATACAGATGATCTTTTCTATAGAACAATTTATGCTAGCCCGTTTTAAAGCGGCGTTGATGATATATGATATTTTTTATATCCTTGTTTACATTAGCTATGTAAGGGGATAAGGAGTTTGCTCAAACACACAATCCTACTAGCTAGTGAGGAATGGTGTAAGGCAGCGTCTGCCGATAAAGTAAAAGTATATGGCTTCTTCAAGACCAGGAAAAAAGGTATTCGGGCTCTTAGTCCGGGTCTATATGTGTCGTGTTGACAAAGGGCTCTAATTTATTCTACGGGAAGTTCACAGTCAAGAAAGTCGAGCAGGTTGATGCAAAGAAGTATGAGGAATTAGCGAGCAGGGGACTTATACACGAGCCCCAGCGACTGGGACCATACGACAAGGTCTGGGTTATATACTTCGACAAGTTCGTGGAATATCCGAACAAAGTCTACAAGAGAGAGCTCAGAGACGTCAAGACCGCCACCAGTGAAAAGCCCATAAGCGAATGGCCGATACCAGGCCTAACCCTTATTGACCAGCAGGCACTAGAGGGAATACGAAGACATGCGGAGAAGCCCCCATCTCATGGGGAGCTTGTTGAAGACCTATTGGACCTGGGCAAATGGCTTGGCTTCGTCGCCAAGAAAGAAGAGTACACGCCTGATGGAGTCTATAGAATAGATGTGGTATGGGGTGATGCCGAGGGCCACGCTTCACTAAAGGCCTTCGAGGTCGAGGTCAGCGGTAATGTTGATGGAGCGCTAGCTAGGCTAGCTCACACTTTTGACATGTGACGTTGTGAGCAGCTATGGCTAATAGTGAGTGATGAGGCTAAAGCAGAGAGGGCTAGAAAGCTAGTTCAGCCTATGTTAGAAGGCTCATTTGCGAGAATAAAGGGCAGGGTTAAAATATTGAGCTGGAAAGAACTACACGACATGTACATGAGCATAAAGCAATATGGTGAACTCGTAAAAGAATTCTCAAAAAGATAGTAAGCAAACATCAAAAACAAAATGATAAGTCTATGAATAACAAGGTATTTCTTATCTAACATTAACGCAACATGTTATTTCCTGCACACATGCTACATAGCCACTGGACATTAAAGCTTGTGCGCCTCGAAGACAAAGAATTTTGGACTATGTTGAGCACGATAAAGCAGGAACAGCAGTGATGATAGAAGCAACGGGCAGGTGAATAGGCGAACTACTAAATATATAATTACTAAGGCTAAACAGAAATATTCATTAAAAGTAATAGAGAGTATGCAATACTGAAAAACATAGGCTAGCTATTAAAACGCGCGGACAGAGTTATAGTGCGATCATGCATAGAGGCAGTATACTACGCAGATCTATAGAAATCCTTAGCGTTATTAAAGATAGCATAGTACAAGAAGTCGAGAAGAAATTAGAAAACACTTCAGAATTGACATAATAGGCTACGTCTACCCAAGTAAAGGGGGAGAAAAGAATTAAGAAACCCTGCTAAAAATGTTCAGCTTACTATAATGCTTACTATAATACTATTAATCGAGTTCTCACTAACCGCGTTTTGTTTACTCATTGCTCCCTCCTTTCCTGCTCATATTTAAATTCTATTACGACTTTAGGAACTTTGTCTTTCAATGCTTTAAGTATATATGGTGCATTAGGACTCCATACATAGCTTCCTCTACCTAAATAGTAGCTACTCAACTCCAGGATGTGTAACCTGTATAGGTATCTACTAAGCTCCTCTTTTACTTCGTCAGGTATTTTCTCACCTGTAAGAATCTGGTAGATCTTAAAAACTCCATTAATATCGCCACTCAGGCTCTCGCCGTGTTCTAGCATCAACAAGGCTATCGCCACTATTCTCTTAACCATAGGGTCAAGCTTATCAATAACATTAAGAGCATCATTTATGAGTAATTGTCTTAGTGCGATCTTCTTGGCATCTATAAGCCTTTTCGCTTCATCGAGAATGTTGCTCACATTAGCCTTTTGCAGATCTTCTAGAACTATTGTATAGGGTTTTAGAGAACCAAACTTCAGCACTGTGTATAAGCGAGCATAGTCAAACCCTGACATAACAATAAAATACAATGATATAGCCTTCTCTACAGAGCCCTCACTTAAGTATTTATCCATAAGCTCTTCGATTACTTTAAGAACTTGAATCGCCTCGACCTTCTGCTCACTCATTCTAGTATCTCACCATGTCTTTTAATATCATTACTAGAAATCTTAATTTTTGTGACAAGCTTCGCCGGGTCTTTTAAGATCCATATCCTTGGGTTATTTGGTATGCTCTCAACTAGTACAAGCCAATACTTATCTCTCAACTTTTGTGCAAGAACCGTTTCATTCTCGGTTAACTCGATATCGTCTAGCTCATTAATGCTCTTTCTTCGCCCCTTAACCTCTACACAGACCACTTCTCCACCTACGTCGACCTTAAGGTCGCACTCACCACCTTTACTTATGATTCTATATCCTTTCTCGCTAAGTTTTTTCTCGACAAACCACTCAGCAAATTTTTCAACAACTTCGATACTAACATTACTCTTGACATTCAGAACCTCCACCAAGAATTTCTTCCAGTAGGACACGTCCTCGTGCTTCTCTAAATATTTCGGGCTCACGAAAGGTCCGATGAGGAAGCCTATAGCTTTCCACTTAAACCACAGTTCATCAGGGTCATAAACATCGTGTAGTAGTAGCTGATCAGAATATGCAAAGCGATCTTCATCTGTAACGAGCTTTACCCTGACCTTATCCCATTTAACTGGGAGTGAAGATTGCCATAGCCTATGTAAGAACCTAACAAGCTTTATGTTATCATCAATCGAAGCGCTCTCCAAAACCTCCTTAATCCTATTGATGAGATCCCCGACATATGTGTTAAGATAGCATTGGGAGCCTATATAATAGTAAACGCACTTATATAGCGCTTCATAACCTCTCACAACTTTTTCAAAGAACCTTCTCCAACCTTCAATATCACCATCATACTTTATGTAAGCGTCAATATCAAGTAACTTAATACCTAAAAGCCCCGAAACAGCCTCAAACTCTGAGAAAAACTCTGGACTCCAAACGCTTTCCGATTTCTCGACACCCCCGTCTTTAGTTAATACCCATATCGGTTCTGCAATAGTAATACCTGCTTGTTTAACTAAGAATGTCGCTATAAGCAACTTCTCCCTATCTGGTGGCGGGTTTCTCGTGCTGATCTGCTTTAGGACTATCTTCTCCGCGATCTCCTTTAGGCTAACTTCCTTTACACCAAGCCACTTTAAGGTATCCTCACCAACAAGCTTAATCATCCCCTCATGAACAAAGTCTAGGGATCTGAGGTACGCCTCTATCTCAGGGTATTTCTTACTAATTTCGATAATGTGCTGTGGTATTTTAGGAACATACACGTTGCTAGCAAGTTCTAACTTCCCAGAAGATGTTACAATGAAGCGTTTACCGGGTAGTATTTGAATGCCCTTTCTATAGGCTAATTCGTAGATTTTACTTAAAAACGCTATGGCTTTCTCTAAGTCCTCGCTCATCATAGCTCTAATTAGATTTTCACAAAGAAGGTCTGCGATAGTTAGCTTGGACACGTTCTTTTCATCTATTTCACGTAATTTGAATTCTGGATCCAACACGTGTTTTTCAGCACCATAGATATACTTGAGATCTTCCTCATCAAGAAACCCGTATCTAATAAGCTCGTAAACCTCTTCAGAAGCCTTCACTACCTGACTTAGCTTGACTTCGTGCCCCTTGTAACAGAAGACTATGGGATCTTTAAGAGTCTCGTTTATCGTCTTAATTATATATGGCTCTATAAGCTTGTTCCAGATTTCATCATGCATGGGTTTGTAATCGAAAACCATTAAATATGATTTCTTAAACTTCTTCCTGACGTAGTCAATAGCCACCTTCAAAAGCTCAGCTAAGCATTGTATCAGCCAGCGATTCCACTTAGCCTCAACATTTATGTATCTTCTACCTGGGTGAATAATAAAGTCTGCTTGAATAAGGAACTTGAGACCTGTTCTAACCTCCGATAATGGTAAGAATGAATATATTACCCAAAGCTTAGTCTCCTCAATAGGCTTTAAATCTTCTTTAGAGAGATCTAGTTCAAAAGCTATTGCTACTTCTCTTTTCGCAACATCATCTCGTTTAGCTTTCTTAGTTACGTCATCTTTTCTAACGTCTTCGGGAACCTCAAACTCTTTCTTAAGTACTAAAAACTTATGCCATTTAGTGCTGCTATCCTCAGTTATGCGAACATTTATGATCCTTACTTTTACATCGTTAAACATGTCTTCGGCATTTACACTCCACTCTATTACCTTGTGCCTATTGTTAACATAGTCATTAATTATGATCTTATTCACGTAATCCAAAAATAAGAATAGTGAAGGGCTTAACTCGTCAAGCGTTTTAACAATTTCGCTATATAAGGATGGCTCTTTGAGGTACATGGTGAAACGCGTCTCATCATACGACGAAACTTCCGTTGGTTGAATTAGTATTGGTGTTACCTGCCACAGGACCTCCTCTGGCTTTAAACCATACTTCTCCAAAATCTCCTGTGCCTCAGGTTTCTTCCAGAACTCTTTATTAAATTCAAAGCATATCCCAGCTGAGCACACCTCTACGTGGTTAGAAACCTTATATACTGACTTCCACCCAATTCCTATGAACCCTTTGTATCCATGTGCAGGCTTTTTCCTACTCACAATAGCACACAAGCTTTCAAGATCTTTCTTATCGAACGGTTTACCATTATTGCTTGCAACAACTTTATCTCTATAGAGCTCAATCTTGAAATATCCTCTTTTACGAGCCTCCATTAAAGCATCCTCAGCATTTTGTAGAAATTCCAAGATGAACTGACCAGGCTCGATGTACATAAGCTCGGCGAGAAGATCAGTAATAGTCCTAATGGATTCGGCGACTTGAGGATAGTTAGGATCCTTCACCAATCTTAACCATCGATCCTGAATCCCCAGGACTTTGCTCCTCAAATCAGCCATAAACTCGTAACCCTTAAGGAACAATATTTGTACTGAGATATTAAAGCTAAGTTGGGCTGACTCTATGTTGAAAACAGCACATGTTGTGTAAAGATCTCAAGCCTGATTATTTAAGAAAGTAATACAGGCATGAGGTAGCATAGTAGCACAGTACGGCTTAATACGCTAAGCTACGTATTGATAGCGCCTACTACTTGATTAAGGAAGCATTTTCTCAATGCTATAGTACTGCAACGTCGATTTGATAGCAGTATGTTACGTGTTCTCGAACCCTACTAAATACCTGCTAGCAAAAGCTTATTTTTGAGTTAAGTTTATATTGCATATGGTGGTATTTTTGTTCCGAGATATTCTTAGAAGGAGGTTAGAGAGGGGTCCTGTACTCAAAAGGTTGAGAGAAGAATTCTTTAAGGCTGCCACGGAAATTCTTGACCCGGATGAGTTCCTATTAGCGCTACGTAGAGATATTGAGAAGCTCAATAACTATGTTTTAATTATATCGCCATTTCTCAACAAGACTACGGTTGAAAAGTTTTGTAATCTCAGAGAAGTTGATAAAGCCTTAAGAGAGGGGAAGAAAATTGTAGTGGTAACAAGACCTGCACGCGTTCCCGAAGTCGAGGATCCAGGGGAGCACGCACTTTGTACGAGAATTCTGAGAGACCACGGCATTAAGGTGATTGAAAAAGAGAAATTCCACTTCAAGGCAGTAATAATCGATGACTCAATAATATACGTGGGGTCGATAAATCCGCTACAAATAGTAACTGTGAGATACATACCGGCAGACTATATGCTTAGATTCGTAAGCGAGGCGCTCGTGGACGAGATCACCGAGAGATTCATCCCAGAATATCAAGACTGGCTAAAAGGATCTGCGTAAGGCATTCAACGTCGTTCTTATCTTGATCGATATTCTCGAATGCCCGCTAAAAACTTAATTATTTCAGAATACTGAGTTTGTTAGGGGATCGCTTGCAAAGTAAACTCTATGAGTGTCTAAAGTGTAGAGATTTCGCCCCTAGTTTAATTAGGATCGTAAACTCTGAGGTTGAAATTGATCAAGTTATCGGAGGGACTCGTGGCGCTGATTACATCTATATTTACGATAAAGGCTTATTCATAAATGTCAAATACCTAAATGGGTGTAAAGTAGTTGCTAAGAAGGAACGAGGACGTAAGAGGTATGAAGAGACCTATAGAGTTCCCAGAGACGTGCTCGAAGGTAAGTTACTTCTACATATAAGCTATTCAAATAAAGGATACGTCTATCCACGAGTTTGTATTACTGAAAACAAAGCTGTTAAATGCTGTGATTGCCCGCTACTCGAACAAGATGAAGAGTTCATCATGGGGGTCGCATCCATATTTAAACCTCTGGGAAAAGAGTCCGAGCCCCTCAAGTTGTATCTAAGCATAGTCCCAAAATTGTCCAAAGAGATTTTCGATACAGTAGAGAGATCTGGGGCTCGAGAAATCTTCTTTGCAGGTCGCGCAGAGAGGATCAGGGAGGCTATATATAATCCAGGGCTTTCACTTCTTACGTCGATGTCTCTTATCACAGAGAGAAGTAGAGTAATGTCACTTCTAGCTAAGATGTCTCACGTTACAGAACTTGCTATTATAGCAAAAATAGTAAAGGCTATAGATGGTATATCCCTCACGGATCATTGGTGGATAGAATTTATATGGAATAGACCATTAACAATAGTGAAATCTAAAATAACAGGTAAGGAATACACAATATTTTATCAACCATCAATACTTCCACCTATAATAAGAATGATCGAACCAGTTGCCCCAGCGCACATGATACCAGACGTAGTAATCTTCGAAGGTAGGTTAAAGAACATCAGGCTAGGTAGACTTCACGAGCTATTAGAATCAGGTAGTAGACCCCTACTAGCAGTAGAAGTTAAAACAGGTTTTCAACTCGTTAAATGGGAGCGATCAGATTATATAGTCAATCAGTTAAAAACATACAAGGAGTTGTTAAAGCCAAGGAATTTTGCACTCGTATCTCTCCGTGGCGTAGACCCCTTATTGAAAGCCTATTTGAAGTCCCTAAACATACCAGTCTTCGAAAACATCATTAATGAAAACGTTCAAAAGGAATTTGAGAACTATGTTCTCAAGGCCATAACTGTAACAAGCTAACAAACATTCACTTGGAGTCAATATACTTGCAAGTCTCTTTTTAATTTTTTATTCCTTAGCCTGCGATAGTATTGATCAAAGGATAATTATTAATTTACTTGTAGTCTTTAAAGTCTGCGGTTTTGCTACGTCTGGAGGAGAGTTAGTTTTCTTCTAGAAACCTCTTTAATTTAGCCTTCACTTCCTTTGTATAGCATTGATTCATATATTTTTCTTCTTGCTTAGATTTTGCTCCTCGCCTAGCTGGTAGGGGTAAAATGAATATTTTGAATTCTCTTGACTCTATTCTTGATTCTACTACTTCGCCACAGTTTTTGGTCACGCTTTTCCCTCTTAACTCGTTAAATCCCAACTCTATTAGGGCTCGTAGAGCCGTTGACCCCAAGATAACAATCTTCCTAGCACCTTTATTTTCAGCTAATTTTATTTTCGCTGATAGAAAGTCTGAACAGTTTTTAATGACTTCCTGAGGAATGGCGCTCTCACCGGTCTTTTTAACTCTGCACTCAATTGCATCTATGAGGAAGTAGCCTCTGCGTTTAAATTCTTGAAGACCGTCTTCTCCATCTGCATTTATTTCAAGAGATTCAAATAGTTTCTCCCTGAGGTAACTGTACGTGCAGGGATTATAGAAAAACCTATTCACGTTACCAGGTGGAGACTCAGCTATAAACAGACACTTAATAGTATTGGGGACATGCTCCTCATAGACTTTATATTTGATATAGGGTTTTTCACTTACATTAACAGAGCCGTTGAACACGATACTTTCACAGAGCTTACAACTCTCGATTTTCTTGATAAGTTCCTTTAACCCCATTTGCAAAAAACTCTACCTAGGTGAAGAGTAGCCTGGCATAGTTTATAAGCCTTTATAGGTTTGTGAATTAACTAAACTCGAGAGAGGTTTTGCTATAGTTCCAAGTGGGTTGTCTATTTACCATGTAATTGTTCATGTTTATATGTCTGCAGAAGTTATAATAATAGTGAGGCTCGCCACCTATGTCTTCTAGTGTGTGTTATAGTCCAAGTGATGTTCCCAGGAAGTTAAGGGGGCATATTGAAAGCACTACTCAGAGTCTCTGGGTCTCTACCGCATTTCTAGATAATTGTGGATTAGAGCTCTTGAAGACTCTTAGTGGTAAGGGCGTTGAACTTAGAGTCTTAGTATCTACAGCTGTAAGCTCTGAGCTAGTAAAAGAGATCTCTAAATTCGCTAATGTAAGAGTTCTCGAGGAAAAATTCATGCACGCTAAAATATACATAGCAGATGGTAAAGCATTAATAGGTTCGCCAAATCTCACATGCCCAGTACTAGAAGGCAAAAACATTGAAGTACTCTGCGAGGTGGCGGCCGAAGAGGCCATAAAAGTATATAATAGTCTCTGGGAGAACGCAAGACCATTCAAACCCGAAGTACCTAGAACACTACTACTGAGAATTAAAGATACTCCAAACAGAATCATTATAGAATTCAATCTAGGACCAGGACTACGTGTAGAAGTAGATAAAATGCTTAAGAGAATTATTCGTGGGGTAGAAGGAAAAATATTAGTATGTCCTCAAATTACTGAGTACACTTGTATAGATTTTGAAAATCTTAATGAATATGAACGAATGGTAAGCATAATATTTAAAGCAGTTAACGAAAAACAAGTCAATTTATGCCGTTGGTCTGATATAATCACATACTATGATGTGACCTCGTACAGCTTTGAGAATGAGCGCGAAATAGGTCCTGCACATTTCCTGGTCACAGGTCTACAACCAGTAATGTCATACTTATATAGTGATGTACTTAAAGATAACATATATACAGCATTCTCAGAAGTGCTAAGATCTCTAAATATGGATTACGTCAATAGGTGTGTGAAGAACATCTCTTCATCACCGCGTGTATGTATAAGGATCTTGGAGAAACCCGCAATACAAATAATTTATGACATTGTGCTTGAAGTAAACTCTCCCGAGTGTGAGAAGCCCGGTCAAGACGAAATTGAGAAAATCAAAGTGGCTTTAGACAGAGTAAGGCCGCTTTTTGAAGAGGAAATAAGGAAGCTCTATAGCAACTACTTAACTAAGAAGAAGGAGTATGGTGAGAGCCTTATTGAGATAGAGGGGGTGCTCGTAACATATTTAAGGGTACTGATTGGCCGGTTTTATAAGAATATCATCGCATCACATAAAGTAGAGTTGGGTGCTCCCTAAACTATATGGTAAAAATCACAGCACTTGCTGGAGCTGTGAATACATTTAGTCAAAGAATGTAGTGGTGACATGTATAGTTTCACACAGCGTTCACAGGATTATTGGTGAGAGAATTTGTGGGTTCTCTAGTCCATTAATAGACGGACTTATTGATGGGTACGTGCGTGTTAATGACTTAGATGAAAAAGTGCGGTCTAGTGGAGCACTATACTTTGATCTCATCGATGAGCTTCACTGGAGTAAGACCCACGACATAGCTAGGATTTCTTGTAATGAGCTCTTTGAGCAAATTGAAATCGTGTACTCTAGGTTTGGTGATAAAGGACTATGTTACTATGTTCTACACCACTACTTAGATAAGTTCTCAAACATATTGAGAGGTCAAATGCTACACACACTCGGTCTTAGTCTATCTAGCGATCCTGAGTGGATCAAGAACGAGTTCTTACCTAGACTAGAGCACTACGTAGAGAAGGGTTATGAGATGGAAGTTAGCGTTTTCACGGTGCTTGAAGCCATTGTAGAGGGTAATGTAAAGAGCTTCGAGGACATGATCAAGTACACACTTAGGTTCGATAGGTATAATCGAAGTACTCGACGTAGAAAGCGCAAGCTACTCATACATATATGGGAAGAATGCAAGAGTGTGCTTACTCCTGAAAGAGCTCAATTAACTAAACTCATAGTGTTGAAAAGTAGAGAAGTTCGAAGAAGCATCGCGCAGAATGCAAAATGGATTATATGTACGTTAATGGAATACGAGCCCAAGAAATTTAAAACTACACCACACCTACTAGATGTTCTGAGAGAACACTGTACACAGAGTTCTAGTGGCCTATTTCATCTCTAGTTCTAATTAGGCCGCGAATAGATTAATTATGTAAAGTCGCAAAGATTCAGATGTAAGCAGACTCTCTACGCCTTATATTGTATAAGTCTATTACGCAGTGTACTTTATCACTATATATAAGCCGATACTTCCCTATCCTCACACATCTGAACTCTCTGTATGGTCCTTTCAACGGCTTACCAGAAATAGTCCCCTTTTGGAGCCCATCTACGACGCTTAACACTCTTTCCCTCAGATCTCTATCTAGCGATCTAAGCGCTTTATCAAAACGTCTTCTCACATTAACCGTGTGCTTATACTCACTACTCAAGCCCAAATACCCTTCTCAGTTCTTCTCGTGTTCTCGCAGTAGCAGATACCTCTTCTTCCACTCCGAGTTTTTCAAGCATTAACATAAAGGTTAGAGTGTATGATTCGAGCTCTTCAGATAGCGTGCTCAGTACTTCTCCAATAGATCTTAGCTTAGTTGGCTCTATAGTCTCGTAGGTTGCTAAGAGTAGTAGCATAGTTGATAGTAGTGTAACTACGTAGTTGTATGCGTCGTCAGGGTAGTTTAATATGAAGTCTAGATACATTAATGCAAATCTCCCAAAGTTACTTCTCACTTGGCGTAGTTTCCACAAGTCGTGCTCCAAGATAGCCTCTAGTGCATCCTCAACGTCTACCCCAACACTCTTAAACCTCTCGCCTAGTTCTCTATAAGTAGCCACTAGATCACTTTCTGAAATCTTCATTAGTGTAATTTGAAATACTAGTGTGAGTAGGCTCAGTGCTCTTTCATCTTCAAGTAGTCTCTTAGCAACGCTCTCAACGTTACTTGGCTCTTCTAGAACACTCAATATGTAGGGCTTCAAGTACTCAATTAGCTTCCTACACTCGGCACACTCAGCTGGAATAACACTAGAGGCTTGACTAGGTGAGAAAGTAGAGAGAGCAAGTTGCGAGTACTTCTTTAACAAAGATACACCCACCACTAATGTCTATCAAGGTAACACCTAAATATGCCTTTCTTGATCTCAGATCTCTACATGAACGACTTACACTCAATCCGCTGATACTCAAAGGATCTGTACACGCTACTCTACAACTTTATATCCTATAACGACTTCATACTTTAATAATAATTAATTGCCTATGATTACATATCCTTCACGTTTATGAGTATAAGTACACTAATGTATAGGTGAGGAGTGTAAAGTCGTACATTCTCCTGCCTTTAGAGGGGTCTATGAGAAATTTCTCGACGAGTTCGTTTTTAAAGGTATGAGATGATAGCTTTTGGATCTAGCTGGTGGTGTCTTGTGGTGTTTACATATGTTGCTTAGCCTCCAAAAATGAAAAACCTGGAGCTTGCAACTTAGATCTCTACTAGTGGTGGATTTGTACCGTGTAGTCTTCTATACCTATCTTTTAATTCACGCTCAAGGTTTTGTGCCCCGCTTCGCAGTTGCGTTGTCTTATAGCCGTAGTCTATCTCAGCACCCGTGGTGAGGAGTGCTAAGAGGACTAGAAAGACCTTGTGTCTCTTCCCCGCCAGATCTCTACACCTACCTCTCAGGTTACCAGTCGATCCAATGTATAGAACCGGGCACTTACTTCAACCTTTCAAGCCTCTCAACCCTAGACGACGTGAAGGCCTTTACCTCGTGCCACCTAGCCCTACCACACAGGTCTCTGAGAAACTCGATCGCTTCATCTACGTTTAGTTCACCCATGTTCACCAGTCTCAACACGTATACCCCAGAAGCCTTTGGTAGAGAATCGCAACTCAGATCCATCAACGAAGCCCACTTAAACCCCTGAAAAAGCCCATCACAAGTACACAAGGGTCCTCGGGGAGAGCCCCTGAATACAGATATAATTCAACACCTCACACCAAGACTGGTACAAGTGAAGATATCCCAAGACCTCGATTTAAACTCCACTTAAAACCCCTAGAGACAACTCACAGTAGACCTTCACCACTAGCTATAGGCGTGAAAAACTTGAAAGTCTAAAACTCGTTGTTTAGAGCCATCGTCTCCCCCTAGGTGTTTTTAATCGCTTACTCAAGAGGTACATAGACTTATAGTTTAGGGAGTGTGAGTGATTTCACTTCTAGCATACCTGCTATTTAATCGCTTTAAATGCCGATGTACATATAATCTTCCTGTAGGGGGTTTTTCTTGAGGGGGCCTCTAGAGTTCGTCAAGGAGTCTAACAGGAGGATGAAGAGCGATGTTGTCGAGACCCCGCTGGACGTCGTCAGGCTCTCGAACAGGAGGTGGAGGAGTCTGAAGATCGAGACCCTCCTAGACTTGCTCAGAGTGCTCAACCGCGAGAGGAGGGTTGAAAAAGTCAGAGAGAAGCTATTGAAGAAGGTTCAAGGTGAGTAGTGAATGACTCTGATTATAGGTATAAGATGCAGTGATGGTATTGTTATTGGAAGTGATCAGAAGATTCTTCGTGGAGGCGAAGCAGAATACTCAAATAAAATCTTTGTAATTGATGATGCAGTTGCACTAGCTATTGAGGGGCTGACAGGTATTAGAGATGACTTCTTATATCTTCTAAGGATCGAGCTCGATAGAAGGCGTGGTGTAGATACACTTTACGAGATGAAGGTAATCGCTGAAGATATCGTAGCTACGCTTGCTGAAAGGTACAGGGAGCGTATAAAAGAGGAGTCACCGATAGGGGTCTTAATGGCTGGTAGAGAGCGTCTTATAACCGGAAAAGCAATTATGTACTACATTCACGGTGTTGGATATGGAGAACAGGTAGAATTTCTATGTACTGGGCATGGTGGCCCTTATGCAACAACACTTGCAAAATTTTTGCTGAAGAAGGACCTCGACTGCGTCGAGAATGCAAAGAGGATCGCGTTCATAATTTCGTGGGTAGCGGAAGACGTTGACGTAACAGTTGGTGGAGACCCTAACGTAGCAATAATTCGTGATTGGGAAAAACCACAGCCACCCTCAGAAAAAGAGCCCGTCATAGAGTACCTGGATCCTAAAACTATAAGTGAAATAAAGAGCTATGCCAAGAAGGTGAAAGCGGAATTGCCAAATATACTATTCTTTACTCGCACAAATAGCAGTCGTACAGCCTCGTGACGATGTTCAAGTACAATATACAAACATTACTTTTACGATCTTTGAAGTGCCCCTGTTTACTGAAGAGACCTCTCATACGGTAAACCCCTTAGTAGAGAATAGCGACACTCATGCTCTATTTTTAATATTTAAAGATCACTATAACTCTGCTTAGTAGTATTTAAACTTTTTTAAACTTTAGTTTCGAGAATTCGAGAGTTGGTTTTAGTGATTCTTCTACTTTTTTCTCAATGATGCTCCTCTTCATTCTCGGGTCTAGAGTGTAAATGTAAATGGCTAGTTTCACGTGGAGATTCTCGTTCTTAACTACTCGCACGCTCTCCCTCATGGGGACGTCAGAGGAGTTTATATAAGCTATTAGAGCGTAGCGAAAAGCATCTGTACTCTTCATTAAGCCCCTCATGAGCAGAGAAGTAATATCAATACTTAAACCTAATGTCACCAGCGTGGAGAATATATTACTACAAGGCCATTAAAACAGTTCTGAGCTGTAGGTTTCAGAGCGCTCACAGCCCGCTAAATTCGACTCTAAATTACGCTTTCTCTAATTTACGTTAAAGTGCCTATAAGTTCTTCACAAACAAGAGCTTAGTACGAAACCTCTGCTTCGAGCTACCCACTTCCCTATATTTTATATTGCTCTGCTTTCTTTTATTGTGGAAATCGCGTTCTAGTGTGGTAGGTAGAAATAGATCACAGAGCGAGGTGGCAGCTTAAGCATTAACTTATTATAATTATATTATTATAAGTTATAGAGTTATGTTTAATGAAGACCCCGGTGCACTTGATGTTCAATAACCTCGTAGTTTTTAGAGAAGACTGGAGAGGTAGTAGAGGCGGTAGGTACTACTATGTTCTAGAGGGGCGTGTTCTTCGAAGAATAGAGCACTACGCTGTAAGGAAAGTGAGCGAGGGTGTGTATGTTGTTCCATTTGAGTGGATCAGCAATAAAACAATATATGTCTTCGATTTTAGCAATCGGGGAAATCTGTGTGTTCACGAGTGCTCTGCAGAGGCATTCTCTCAATCGAAAGACGCGCTGAATTATAATTACAAAATGTGCAAAGCGTACATAGATCTCGGGAAACTGAGAGGTCTTGAGTTTGAGGTGAGAGATCCACTCTTGCAGAGAGTGATTAGAGATACGCGAGAGTATTATAACACTATTATTAAAGAGATATTAGACTATGGCGAATCCCTGGGGTTTAAAATAATCCTCGATAAAGCTAAAACAGTTAAAGCCTTCCTAGAAGATGTCGAGGCTGGGTTGATTAGGTGTCTAGTTCTCCCCACTGATAGTGGAAGACTCAAGTGTCTAGAAGTAGTCCTCGCGTGGATTTATGAAATGTGGATTATTATCCTCGCAGCTAAATCTATAGGTATTCAGCGATTTGAGTATAGAATCCCACTTGGCTCTCAATCTCCAGTCTGGGATGTAAAGCAGGGAAGTCCACACCCCACTACATACGGGATACGTG
>Ga0272445_1001009_pt1 | contig 23480 bp, 37 predicted proteins | sample YNPCB0031_FD_194404 | JGI IMG/M metagenome (GOLD analysis project Ga0272445, IMG submission 194404) | Hot spring sediment microbial communities from Yellowstone National Park, WY, United States - YNP-CB-003-1 | ecosystem: Environmental > Aquatic > Thermal springs > Hot (42-90C) > Sediment... | reverse complement strand
CATGACGCCGCTATACGTAGTGGAGGAGCCAGGCGAGTGGATGTTCGCCGTTTACGACGATTTTACGCTCAGCGTAGACTACTACGAGGGCTTCGCCGAGATAGTCTTCTTTTAACCCTTCTTTTCTCTATGATGATGACCATCCTAAACCGATGAGCCGTGATGAGCAACGGCGCTTCTGACGCGCCCCGGGTCTGGTTCGGGATGTATGCGTCAGCCGTCCCCGGGGCCGTGATGTGTTGCTAGTCCGCTGATTTCTTTCGGCCTTGTTGCGACGCGTCGGCGAGGAGCGCCCTAAGCTCTTTGCCTGCCATGGCTTTACTTTCTGTAGTTCTTGTCGCGCCACATGAGTACGGCGTCTATCTGGTTTCCGTATTTCTCAAACTCTTTGTCGTGGAAAGTCGTCAGCCGCGCTTTGTCCCAGCCGACGTGTTGAGCGTATATGTAGTAGACCCGGGGCACCGGGACGCCGTGTCTAAATATGTACGCCCAGACGTCTCTCCACGTGAAGAAATAGATGGGGTGAACCTCCACCCACCGCCCCCTGTCCACCGTCCTCCCCCTCGCCTTCCTGCGGTTGCTCTCTTCAGCCCTCACGCCGAGGATGTGGTATCTGTAGCCCAGCCCCTCCAACGTCTCGAAGAACTCGCGGTACCAGGGACGCCAGTCGACGCGCGCCTTTTCCGAGCCCCCCAGGGAGTACCTCTTCACAATCAGCCGCGCCCTAGGCGCCACTGCCCTTATGTTCTTCAGAACCTCCTCCTCCACCTCCCTCGGCATCAGGGCGGGGCCGTGATCCCAGTGGAAGACGTCTACGTCCTCTCTGCACATAGATGCAATTATGTGGAGCATGGCCATGGAGTCCTTGCCGCCGGACACCGACACCACGCCGCCGTCTACGTACCTGCAGGCGAAGTCAGCCGCCTCGCGCGCCTTCTCCTCTACGCCGCCTTCGTCGTACCAAGTCAAGAAGTACTCCCGCCACCTTTCAAGCCAGCTCGACATGGGTAAACGGCACGGCGCAGAGGTCTACAGACTCCTTAGCCCAATACGGCGGCTTATATGCGAGGTACGCCGCGTCTACGTACCTCTTCAGGAGGCGGACAGGGATGGGCCTCATGGCGAGGCCGTCTTTCACCAGCCCCCACTCCTCCTCCACCTCCTCTACGTCTACTTTCTTCATGGCTCCGAACCCCACGTTCCGCTCCTTCCCCAGCGCCGACACCTTCGAAACGAGCCTCCTCACCTCCTCCAGCTCCCCCGTGGCGTAGAAGACGACCCTATGCGCCGGGACGTACGGCGCCCTGATTATGAAGTCCTTAAAGAAGCCGCTTCCCCTGCGGATCTTGCCCCTGGGGAAGGGGAAGTCGCCGCGCTTGTAGAACTGATACACCGCGAGCTCAGTCTCCGGCTCAAATAAGGAGACGGAGGCGACGTAGACGCCGCGCCACTTCTTGAGCGGAAGCTCCGGGATCTTGTCTATCGGGGTCTTGGTGGGGAGCGAGAAGTACCGCTCCCCCAGCTCCTCCCTAAGCGCGACGTGCGCCAGGAGCGAGTCGAAGAAGATCCACGGGAAGCCCAACGCCACAGGCGTCCGGAGATGGAACACGGCCTTCAGCGGCGTCACAGCGCCTCTGCCAGCTCGTCAAGCGCCTTATGCATCTCGTCTCTGTTCTTTTCTACGTACTCAAGATATGCAGAGTCGGAGACGCCGTCGGGCCACTGATACTCTATCTTCAGCCTGCCGAAGCCAGCGGAGCTCTTCCCCCCGATAAAAGGCTCCTCTTGCCAGAGCCTTACGGCTCTATACAGCGCCGAGAGGTCAAGCGCGAAGTCCTCCTCCGTCTCAAGCACAAGCTCGTGGAAGAACTGCGTCCCGGGGGCGAAGACTTCGTACTCCACAATCATCTGCACTGTCTCGTCCTCCTCTTCGCCCCTGCCGCCGACTCTCAGCTCATCTCTCCTGGTCTGAAACGCCCTGGTGATGAGCTGGTAGAACGACACGTCGCTGTCGACGCCGGTGAAGTCCCTAAGCTCTCTGCAGATCGGGAGGGCGAAGCCCACCAGCACTCTCCCCTCGACCATCTGGTTGCCATACGACGCCCCGAAGAGCCTAATCGGCACTACATACTTGACAAGCCTGGCCTTGAGGTCTAGGTCAACGACGCCGCTCTCCCCCTCCTCCACCTCTGTCAAGACGCCACCGGCGAAGAGGGTGTGGTACAGCTTCTGGTGTTTCTTCTGCGACAAGTCTAGCGCGTAGCCGACCCGCTCGAGGAAGTCCCGCGTCAGCAGGCGGCGTAGTCTCCCCCGTATCTGGTTGCCGCTGACGACGGGGACGTCTGTCGGCTTCCCGCCGACTATGAACCTCAGCCTGTTGAGGAGCACCACGTTTCCAGTCTTCTCGTTGCCGCCGTGGTAAATCGGCGACAAGGCGGTCAGCCTGCCTTGTATCTTGACGACCTTCATGGCTTCGCCTCCTCCCCCCTCTTCTTCAGCTCCTTAGCCCTAACCTGCGCCTTGAGGGCCAAGAGCTTAGTCCACCTCCTCAACACCTCCATCGCCTCCTCCTCTCTCGCCCTCAAGAACTCTACCCTGTCAAGCGGCACGTTTATGCCCTGGAGAGAGAGGGCGTTTGCCAGCCGCTGAAGCGCCGAAGGGACGTCGGGCTCGTACTTGGCGTACTCCAGCCTATGCTCAAAGACGTCTAGGTGCCGCCTTCCCCTGATCCTTGACCACTTGACCTGGCTGTAGATATGCGCCAGCACCTCCACCCAAGTCTCCTCTACCTCCTTCATACCGCCCTCGCAAGGATGCTCATTACTGGGCTCCTCCTCCACCTCTCCACCTCCTCGCAGAGCTCCCTATGTGTCCAGTCGGCGGCGCTACAGCCAGCCGTCAAGACGGCCTTCTTCTTAAGCGTCTTGACTGCGGCTTGCGCTAAGTCGGCTAGTTTCGACAGGCGGTCACGGTCTACGTAGACGAAGCCCTCCTCCTCGCCGCAGAGCGCGGCGAATCTCTCTGTGGCGGAGAAGCGGAGACAAGGTAGCATGCCCAGCTTCCTCCCCATGTTTTTGACGTATATCAAAGAACCAGGCGGTTGCGTCAGCATGGCTTTGAGGAGCTCCTCCTTCTTCAGCTCCCGGGGGACGTCGCCCTCAAGGATGAAGTGTTTGTTCCGCCAGTTCTTCAGCAAATCGGCGCATACGTCGCAGACGTAGCCACCGCCGTAGAGCTTGTCGTAGCCTGCGAAGTTGTCGGAAAAAGACATCTTTTGCGTGGCGGGCCTGCGCCCGCACACGCTACACAGTTTCGTACTTTCAATACGCATGCACCCACTACACAGTCTCGTATAAAAAGATTCGCACCTTGTCTGGCTCGGTAGCTATTTCGCCTTTCGGGCCCTAAGGCGAAATCTGGTTGCGACGCGCCGACGCCGCGGTTCCCATTCCCCGATTTCATCGAAAAACCCTTTTAAGCCGTGGAAACACGAAACCGTGTGAAGATTAGAGACGTCTACTTGTCTCTCGAGGCGTACCGCAACGCCATGGAGAAGCTGTATAATCTGACACGGAGGACGCCGCTGAGGAGATATGTGCTGACGTATACGCTCGGCGCCACGGGGCGCCGGCTAGGCGAAGTGCTCCCCCTCACCACTAGAGATATCGACTTCGAACAGGAGACTGTGACCTGGCGCATCCTCAAGAAGCGACGCGACGACTACTACGTCACCCTGCCCCTCTCCCCGCGGCTGAAGGACGTCTTGATGCGCTACATCACGTTCAACGGCATCTCCGACAGACTTTTCGAAATATCGAAGAGACAGGCGCAGTACGACGTCAAGAAGGCGCTTAGCGAAGTCGGCCTCTACGGCTGGAGAGTACATGACTTAAGACACGCCTTCATCCTAGAGGCTCTGCTCAGTAGCAAATCGATAGAGCTTGTGCGGAGGTGGACGCAACACAGTAGCTACAAAGAATTATTAGAATACGCCCGCGTCGTTGGGCTTGAAATAGAAAAACCGCTGGTTCCTTGGTGAATTAGCTTATCCTCCTCCAGGCGACGGCGGCCGCGGCTACTATGACTCCCAGCGCGACGAGGGCTAGGCTTTCAGTGCCGTATATCAACGTCATCAAGATTCCGAAGAGTGCGAGGGCTATTCCGGCTACGGCGGCGGTGGTTGCCACGTCGTCGTCTCGTCTCGAGGCGGCCCACGCCACGGCCGCGGCCGCCGCGGCGGCGGGCGCAACCGCCGTGGGGATGGGGGGTAGCGAGATGGTGCCAAAAGACGCCGAGGGGCCCGACACCTGCCACTTCTGAAGCTCGTTGTACACCGTCCTCAACCATGTGGACGTGGCTGAGTCCATCCTTATTGTGCCGAGGAACCGCGTAGATGACATGTAGTTCAGAAGCGCCTGCGTTCCGTTGGCCTGCGTCTTGAAAGCTTGTAGCAACGCGTTGATTGTGGCGTTGTACTGCTGATTCAGATAGTCAATGATCTCAAGCCACGTCGACACGTAGTTGTAGTCGGGCGTAATCGGCGCGACGGCCTTAAGCGTGTTGTTCTGAAAGAAGAAGTGTCGCCAGCCAGGGTTGTAGCTCGTCGTTGATATGATGTAGTTAGAAGTCTTGCAGAGATGTTGCGTAGAGTTGTATATCCGGAGGTATGGTTTTGATGCTAGGCCAGTATCCCACCTCAGACGTGCGCATTTCCCTGGCGGCACCATGTCGGCGTACATGTACGCATAGAAGCCAGCCCCCGTCACCGAGTTTATGATACCAGAAATCACGCCACCTATGAAACCATAGAAGAGGCTGATGTGCACCGTGTCAGTTCTGTTGTTGCAGATCTCGATCTCGTTGATGCGGTCAGGACGGTTGAGCACCCAGCCCACAAGTTTTGTGCCGTAATCCGTTACTGCCGGGCACGCTATGCCACGCGTAATGTAGGTATAGAGCGCGTCTGTAAACGCAACTTCAACGACATTATAGCGTTTGTAGAAGAAGATGTAGCCTGCGCCTAACGACGTGCTAGGGCGCTCTATGTAGAAGTAGCCAATGGAGTCGTTTGCAATGTACGCCAGCCGTGCGGGGGGCGATGCAACTGCGCCCAAAAGCACGGCCATCACGAAGCCATCGCCCGGATACGGGCCGATGTTGTAGTGGATAAGCACGTCTCCTGGCGAGCCCCCAGCTATGCCAGGGTTTGAGGCGTTAAACGCGAAGGGGCCCCGGTAGCTGTAAAATCCGCTACTGTAGTAGTATGGCATTACAAGCGTCGGCGCGACGTAGGATCCTGCAGTGTAGAACCCCCTACCCCGCGGAGACATAGACAGAATGTGAAAATAAGTGAGATAACTGTGTCTCGTGCCGTTTAGCACGTATGCGCTCACAGAGGAGTCGTAGTATATCTTAGTCGTGTTTGGATACAACATGGCAACGTATAGCGTGAACCACTGCTGTGTCATGTTTCTAACACCGCTAGACGTGGCGGAGATGCGGTACGCTGTGCATTTGTTTATGTCTAGCCAGTAGTGCGGCGGCTTAAACGGCGTGATGTTGTAGAGTCCAGGCGTCGAGACGTAATATGCGGATGAATACGTCTGTCCACACACAGTGTACGAAGAAGACGTTATCGTGTTGCTACCGTAACGCACCCAGAAGGTGCCTGTGGTCGTGTAGATCAACCCGGGTTGCGTTATATTGACTATCGCCCATGACGTGCCACTTGTTGAATACGTGATGTAGTTAAGCATTGAGTAGTCTCTGATGAGTGCGTCTGCGGGGTCTATAACTGTAATAGTACCACCGGAGCTGGTGACATAGTTATACCTCGCAAGGAATAGGATATTTTTCGGAGCTTCTGTCATGTTTAATTTCGGCACGTAGTAGCACCTCGTCGGCGCGTCTATGGCGCAGATCTTCGTTGCCGTTATATTGAGCTGATAGCTGATGAATATATCGCTCCACTGCGCCGCCACCGAGACGGCAAACAGAAGCACAACGAAGAGCGCAATAAGAGACGCGCTACGCAGAGACATAAGCCGCAACCTTCCTCCTCACCGCGCCCGACAGCAGTCTATGTCTCTCTAGCCAGCTGTATACGAGTTCAGCGACGCGCCGCGCCTCCGCGGCGCCCCTATGCTTCCTCGCCAGCGCTATCAGATACACCGCCCTCTTCTTGGCGAGGGCAGGCGTCATACGTATCCTCCTACAGGAGTGGTCATACGTCCAGCCCCTCCTTAACTCCTTCTCAATCAGCGACAAGATGCCACGTGCAGAGCGTGCATCTATCCCCGAGCCAGGCGCGTAGGCGTTTTCATGCCTAGCCCAACAAGACCCCTCGCCCTGGTAGATGTTTGCCATGTCGTCTGTTACCTAGAGACTTTTATTCTATTTCAGCGAGACAGCGCCAACAGCACCGCGGCGGCGAATAGGACTATCGCCGCCGTTGCCTGGGCCACGGCTGACAGCGGGGGATATGCGGTTGCCAGGGTGGAGACTACCGCGGCGGCGGCGAACATGTAGATCACAGTCCTCGACAGGTTAGACACGACCCCCGCCGCGACTGCGCCTATCGCCACGGCGGCCATCAAGAGCGAAAACGCGTCGGTGGGGTAGTTGCCCAGCGACGGGCCGCTGGGCATCGTGACGGTGGGGGTCGGCGGCGGTGGGGCTGAGCATGAGAGGTTGGCAAGGACGCCGCCTGGGGTGACTACCGTCGCGATTGTTGTGTACGTCTTTGTCGTTGTCGTCGTTGTGCCGTTGATGACCACCTCCTCGACTGCGGTATTTATCTGCGTCTGGACGATGGTAGACGTCACAGTGTAGTACACTAGCTGGCAAAACGGCGTCTGGCAGTGCGCCTGCGGCGTCATCAACACGCTGACGGCGGCTACCGCCAGCGCCAAGGCCAGGGGGATTAGGCGCCTACCTCTCGCGGTGCGCCACATAGCCAGCCACGACGGCGATTGCCACTATCAAGAACCAGGGCCAATACGCCGACGGGTTCGGCGCCGCGATGTACTGATTGTAGACGCCCAGCGACGTCTGTATGTTCTGAGTCACGAGTGTTGGTCCGTACTCCACGAACACATACCACGCCAGCATGAACATGATGAAGAGCATCAAGGCGTTTATGACTCTCACAGCCTACTCTCTTCTACTGTTTTTATTCATTTCACGGCACTTTAATTCAAAAAACTCACGTGCCCTGGGGAACCACCTCTCTGCCTCTCTCAACACGTCCTCCACGGCGACTGTCTGCCCCAGGAGCCACTTAAGCGTGCTGTCGCCGACGGCGTCGGGGTTCCACGTGGCGAAAATCATCATCCTCTGCTTAATCTTCTCGATGCGGGCAAAGCCAGCGAGAAAGCCGTAGACGCCACCTGGCACGGAGAGATATGCCGCATTGCGCAACCTGTCCCACCTTGTGCGCGCCTTCTGCTTCGTCAAGCTGTCCTTCTCACAGCAACAGAGAAGTAGCACGACAAGCATGTAGAACGTCTTAACGTCCATGCTTACGTCTCGCTTCGTGTATTGCCGTCTGCGCCACGCCTGCCCAGCCGCCCATAGGCCTCGGCGCGCTCAAGAACGCAATGCCTCTCGCAATAGCCTCTATGACAGCGGAGCTCTGAAGTATCGAGTCTATAGCGGAGAGGGCTTCCTCCACTATACGTAGCTGATTTATGGGGTCTGTCTCCGTCCGCAACTTCTCCAGCTTAGACGCCACGAGGACGGAGTATGCTGTTTGTAGCAACTGTAGATACGTCCTCGCGGCTTTAGACGCCATGGCCTCGGGCGTGGCGGCCATGTCGAAGATGGCGAGTGTCCTGACGTTCAGCGCCGCAGGCGCCGACAAGATGGCGATCAGCACCTCCAGCTTCTGCTTCAGCGCCGGGTCAGCCATCTCCGCCATCGCCGTGAGGTATGCAAGCGTCTGCTGAACCCTGTCTGCATCTACGTTCTCAGTAATCAACTGGACAAACCAGTCGCCCCACGCCTGCGGCGGCGGCGTCTCGGCAGGCGGCGGAGGAGCAGGTGGAGGAGTCTGCTGAGGTTGCTGAGACGGTGGTGGCTGGGGAGGTGGTGGTGCGCCTTTTCTGCGTCTCACCATAGCACTGGCGGCATGTATCTCATCTTCTTTGTCTTAAGAGTGACGTATGGATACGACCAGGCGAAGGCGTGGCAACAGTCCGTCTTTATCCACGCCACGGCGAATACTTTGTCTTTGCTTTCTCTGTACTGCCCCCAGTCGTCTAGTATGATGATGCGGCGCTTTATCCGCGGCGGTGGCAAGAAGCGCCACAGCGCCATCGGCTTTTCGTAGAGCCAGGCTATGAGGACGGCGTTGCGCATTTTCCTGGCGTGGGCCAACACAGCATCTAAAAGATCGCTACGGATGTCTGACGCCACCACGGCGGGCCATCCTGCGGCGGGGAGCGACGCCACGCCGCCATATTCGTAGATAAGCCAGCCGAAGCGCCTCGGCGGAATCCCCGCGGTGTGGGCGGCGAACTTCAACAAATCGACTTGGTCGGTCATGGCTTGGGGAGCAGGCCCTGTATCGCGGGCATTATCATAGGCAAGAGGAACACGACTGCGACTAGTATTATTATGATGATTATGAGCTGTCTCAGCGGGCCTCCACCTCTCCTAAGCGCCTTCAGCAGAGCCGCCGTGGTTTTGTAGTCTTGGTAGATCTTCTCCGCCACGTTGGCGGCGTCGCGGAACGTGACAGATATGTGGAGCAAGAGCGACCTCATGACGTCGACAACTGTGGAAGGCGACATATCCACCGCCAGCCACACGTCGTCTGCCAACAGCGCGACGCGGAGCTTGTCAGCCACCCTCCTCGACACTTTTTCGACAAGTTGCTTGAGACACTCCCTCGACTCAGACTGGCAGATAAGCGAGAGGTAAGACGCGGCGCGTGCCTCCGTGGTGGTTAGGTCTGTTGCGACGGCGGAGTGGGGAGAGGACATCTCGGCGAAGAGTATCCTCATGCCCAGCCCCGACGGGAAGCTCCGGACGACGACAGGTGGCGTCCTGACGTACGCTAGCACCGCAGTGCTGCCTGCCAAATATAATTCTGCCCCGTCGTGGAGGATGGCGGTGCGTCGCGCCGTGACTACGCGTCCGTCGGCGAAGTAGATTACTGCCTGGACGTCGAAGCGCCTCCTCGCTAAGAGAAATACTAGAAATACAACGCCAATGAGGGCGCCGATTAATGTGACGTCCACAGCGCCTTTGTTGTTATATAATAAAAAGCTAATGGAGTTTGTCCAGCGAAGCCGCGGCGGCTGATATCAGCGCCGCCTCTCTAAACAGCGGCACAAGGAGGTACAGCGCCTTGACGAACTTATCCACCTCGTCGCTGTCGTGGAACCGCCACGATAGCAACTCTTTGATGGAGGAAAACGTGGGGAGCTTATCCCTGGTGATGCCGACCAGCTCCAGCACCTCGATCCAGTCGTAGGCCAGGTCGGGCGTGAGCGAGACCTCCTTCTCGCTTAGGAGCGCCACGGCGAGGGCGATTAGCTTATGCGCCGCGGTGACGCGTGAGACCGAGTCCCTCGCCTTAATCATCTCGTCGTAGACAGCTACGACCCTGTCGATGAGGAGGGCGCGGGCTTGGTCGGTGAGGAACTGCCGCCTACTCATAATACGTCTTCACAATTTCGTCCTCTAGCTGGAGACACCACTCCACTGCCTTCTGTCTCGATGTGAAGGTGTCGGCGCAGATTACGGAGCGCGTCTTCGCCTGAGGGTCGGCGCACATGTTCAGCGTCCTCTGCGCACAGCACTCCACGAACTCAGTCAGCGACTTTATGTCGGGGCACATGGCGCGGGCCTCCCTCAGCGCCATGGCCCACGATATGAGAGAAACCGCCCTGAGGTACTCCTCCTCCTCCCTATTCACGCGCGTGTGTGCATACAGCAATAAAAAGCTAGCAGGACGACCACACCGCCTTGACAACTGTCTCCACGTCGTCTGCCGCGCGGCATTTGGGCCTCAGCTGAGTCCAGACAGTCGCCGCTATCTTTGTGGCGAAGGTATCCAGCGACGCGGCGTAGGTGTGGACTGTGGCGGGGAGCGGTGGCATGTAGACGCCTGGGACGGGGGCGTGGAAGACAAACAGCGCATTTTTGAGCGGGCGGAGGAATTTAGCGACCTCCGCCGCTATTAAGTTATCTACAAACACTACGGCGCCGTACGAGTCTGCCATGTCTATGACGTAGGTGTAGTCGTTGCGGGGCTTCCTCAGCCACCACACCTGTCTCCTGCCCGAAAAGTAGAACCACACTAAAGATAGTGGAATTTCCTGCACGGCGCCCCACGAGGCGCGGTACACGCCGTGGTCTGCCTCTATCGTGTACTGTAGCTTAGACACCTGCAACGGTGGCAGGAGGTAGTACCACTCAGTCCCCTGCGCCTCCCGCGGATCCTCCACCTCCACGAAGTTCTGAGCGCCTTCAGACGGCGGGTTGAGGCCCTTGAGGCGGGCATAGACCTCCAGCATCTCCCTCGTAGGGAGCGGCACCGCCACCGGCTTCAGCCTGCCGCCCCTCCTCAGCGCGGGGTCGATTAGCGAGGGGTCGGCGTTTGTGGTGGCGACCACAACGCCGTTGTCTAGCTCCTGGAGCTCCGTCAGCAGGACCTGCACCGTGGCTAGCTTCAGCTCCGACGTACGCTCCCTCGCCATGGCAAATATTTCGAACTCGTCTAACAACACGGCGTCGCCTCTCCGCGCCAAGTCGAGAGCGCGTCTGATGTTCTCCTCCGTCTCGCCGAGGTATTTGCTGAGGAGCGCCCCGGGGCCGAAGACGTGTAGCTTGACGCCCCACTTCTTGCTGAAGAACTTGGCGGCGTAGGATTTGCCTGTGCCAGGGGGGCCGTAGAGCAACAGCTTACAGCCACGTGCACGTGAGAAACATGTATCGAGTTCATGAAACACCTTCTTGTATTGTATGTAGAATTCTCCTGTTTCAAGCGACTCTGCGCGCCAGTCAGCCCCCTCAGCGACCACGCGCACGGAGGGCAGGTCGACAGTTTCAGTGTACTCGGGGTGGGCGTAGAGACAGTCCTCTGGCGTCTTCTTAACCACCTCACCGCCGCGCCTTACGACTCTGGTGCAGAGCACAGCTTTTTATTGCGCCGTCAATAAAAAGGTCGTGTCTTGGTGGCGTCCTTCTTATGCCTGGGCCGCCTGTAGGGGCAAATATGGCGGCGAGAGCGATGCTGAGGCCCTCGCCAGGGTAGCTGAGGCTGGAGACGTGGCGTGTATCAACGCCCTGCTGGATAAGTACCCCGCCGTAGTGGTGTTGCACGACAGCCCCGACAAAATATATACTTCACGGCGCGACTCAACGGAGGAGGTACATATCTGCTACGGCGAGGTCTGTATCGTGATATCTATCTTGGAAACGGAAGCAGGCAGAGAGGAGGAGGAGATCTCCAAGGCCGAAGCCGCCAGGGAGAAATACGCCGTGCTTCAGATCTACGCGTTGAAAACCGCAGAGATTGTAAGGGGGACTAGCGTTCCTGTATAGACCTCCAGGCAGTAAACACGAGCAGGAGAAACAGCGCCGCAACTAGGACGTAGAACATAAGCGACGTAGATGTAAACAACTGGTCGCTTCCCTGTGGCGGGAAAGTGAACGGTATGCCTAGCGCGTTTCCGATTTTCTGCGTGTTTTGGCTGAAAGCTGTGAGGGCGGCATTTAATATGGCGACTAGTATCAGCACCATGCCGAGGTAGGCGGCGAACCTCATCGGGCCGACTCCGTCGTCACTCACGGCCTCGCCACGCGACGACTATTGCCGTTACTAGTATAGACGCTATAGACAGCTGGGTGGCGTTCTGCGACGTGAAAGACGCCGCCTGCACGGCGAGCTGGTAGGCCTGGCTTGAGCCGCTGGGGGGCGGCGGCACGGCGGCTTGGAACAGGTTTAGAAACGTCTGAAGCGCGTAGGGCCACGCCGCGGCGAGTATCAGTATTATGAGGAGCTGGGCGATGGTCATGTTGATATTGAAATGGGGGATAGTATGTACTTTACCAGCATGTAGACGCGGAGCGCTATGTAAAACGTCGCAATTGCCTGCACAATGACGGCGAGGGCGAGGATTATCTGAGCCGCCCAGCCGAACCCCCACGCCGTCAAGATCGACGCGACGACAGTCGCCGCGGAGTAGATCGCAGTCACCAGCGACAGGAGAAACGTCAAGATGAAGGCGACGTACTTCATGAAGCTAAACGTAAGCGCCCCGACGTCGTTCGTCACCGAGAAAGAAGACTCCTGCGCCAGCTGGGCCGCCCACCCCGCCAGCGGCCCCGCGGCCGACGCAATCGGCACCCCAGCCGCAGCCGCGGCGGTGACGCCGAAGGCGTACAAAATGCTGAAATAGAAGGCGAACCGTAAAGCCTTCTCCGCCACCTCCGTAATGAAGTCGATCACAAGAAAAGAGAAGAGTAGACTTAAATTTTATTTGAAAAAACACGGGTTTGGGCCCGTGGCGGGGTGCAACCCCCGCCCGGGGCTTATTTCCTGACCTTCCTCTTCCTCCTGGCCATAGTCACCGCTTGTGTTTCCTTTTTCTACGTGCGTACTTCATACTACCACCTCTCGACTGTTGCTATCACTACGCCTAAGGCTATTATTACCAGCACCAGGACTATGATGTTTACCACGTTGCCGAAGCCGCTGGAGATGGTGTTGAGCATGTTCATGCCTTGGCTGTAGATCGTAGAGTTCCCAACCCCGGTGCTCTTCATCATGCTGAGCGAGTAGTTGCCCACAGCCAGCACTATGACGAGCACCACGACGCCTATCGCCACCGCCTTCGCCAAATCAATCGACTGCCTAATCTCGGCGGAGCCTCTGTATTTCTTCTTGTGTTTCTTTCTTTCGAGTTTAGACATGTAAACCGCTTCTCCCAATATTTTTATTCAATTTGGTCGCTTTCCCGCGCCTTCTTCTTCTTTCTGAGCAATTCAAGCGCCTTCTCCAGCTGGGCCTCGACGCGGCGGCGCCGCGCCTCTAGGTGCGCCTCTTCCACCTCCCTCGGCATGGCGAAGCGTTGATCCACAGGTATCAAGCCGACTATGTAGGAGTAGATGCCAAGCCGCGCCTCCGACGGATAAAGCGTGTCTTGCGATCTCACCATCCACTCTATCCGCTTGAGAACTACATATTCGCGAGGCTCGTGGGCTTCTGAGGCTAGGCACCCGCCAGCGGGCGTCTGAAGCGTGTTATACTGCGTTTTGCGTTTAGCGACGTAGACGACCTTCGCCATGGCGGCTAGTCTCTTCGCCACGAACCCCTTCGCCGTGGCTGTGACGATTACGCCCTCCTCCGCCAGGGCGTTTCTCGCCACCTTAAGCGAGTCCATGATGGCGCTCCAGGCATGTGTAGACTCTACGTCTAAGAAGCCGAGGGCGGCGTCGTCTATAATTATCCAGTCGCGCCGCCTCTTCTTCTGCCTGACTTGTGCCCTCAGAAACTCCACAAGCTCCTCGGTCGAGGCGCCTAGGAAGAGACGTTTAGACGCCTCTATAAGCGCTTCCTCGTGCGTCTTCACAACGCCGCGGCGCATTAAGTCATGCGCCACGATGTGGAGAGCGGCGGTGGTCTTCCCCGCCCCCGGCTCGCCGAGGAGCACAATCACGTTGTAGCCGTCCAGCAGTTGGCGAGAAAACCAGGCGCAAGACACGGAGGGAAAAGGGCGCCGCCTTAAAAAGCTACCACTCCACGTCGCATTTATTAACTACGGCAGGCGTGTGGGCGGGCTTGGCAACTGCCGACAGGAGGCGTGTGGAGGGCCTCCTCAGCGGCATCCGCAACAGCGACGTAATGCCCGCCTGCTCTATCCACACCGACGACAGTATCAAGAAGACGCCTGCGGCGGCTTCGAACATTAGGTCTTTGAACACAGACCACTCTGTGTACCACAGCGGTCTCATTGCTGAGCCGTACGCCACAGTGCCCGTCTCTACGATGAAGAGGTAGGCGAACTCGATGAGGGCGAAAATCAACGTGAGCCAGCCGACGTCTCTCAGTATTTCGTGCACCTTAAGGCGCTTCTTGTTTATGAACCGCTCTACGGCGACTACGGTTGCGGAGATAAACAGCGCTAGCATAACGCGCCGCAGGCGAGTCTAAGCGCCGTAGCGTCCACCACGTACTTCGCCTTCTTCCTGCCCGCCAGCCTGGCGACGACTATCTTGACGCCAGAGACCTCCTCAAGCCGCCTCAGCACCTTGGCTAAGACGCCGTTGCGGTCTAGATGCAAGCCACGGGCGCTCAGTGTAAACGTCCGCGTCCGCGCACCCCTGGCGCGTCTGCACACCTGCCGCAGAACATACTCCTCGTCAAGACGAGAAAGCATGTAAAAAATGTTCAGCCGATTTAAAAAGCTAAATCAAGACGTAGACCTCCCTCTGCCTGCCCAACGCGGGGAAGCGCAACATCCTGAGGTACGTCCCCAGTGGCATGTTGGGGTTAGGCGGCGGAGGCAACCTCAGCCCCATCTGCGCCAACAGTGGCAGGGCGATGTACGCTGGCAGACTAAGCATCCACGGCGGGATATACGGCGGAGGAGTCCCCGGAGGTGGCTGATCCGGCGGCTGAGTTGTTGTGGTGGTGTCCCTGGGCGACGTGTCTGTGGTTGTCGTTGTTGTGAGGGTCACCCCGGGCGTCGTAGCTGTCGTGTCTGTAGTCGTCGTTGTTGCTCCTGTCTGCGTGGTGGCTGTCTGCTGAGTTGTGCGTTGTGTAGTTGCAGGCGCAACTGCATACGTCTGACGCTGGTCTTGTCTCGCGGCGGCAGACGGCTCAAGCCTATACGCCAACGCGTACCTAGGCTCTTGTCTGAAGAGCTGATTCAGCAGTACAGCCGTCTCATCAGTCAAGACGTACCGCGGCTCGCTACGTATCATGAGCTGGATCCGCCTAGCGCCAGGGCCGCTGAGTGGCATGAGCTGGATTCTGCGCGACTCGGGCCCGAAGAACCTGCCAAGCGCCGCGGCGGCTTCGTCAGTAAGCGAATACTCCGGCACGCGCCTGAGGAATAAGTTCAACCTCTGGGCCGCCTCGTCCGTAAGCGCGTACTGCGGCTCTTGTCTCTGCTTGAGGAATTGATTCAACAGTTCTGCGGATTCGTCTGTAAGCGAATACTCCGGCGTGGCGGTCTTCACCTCCGTGAGTCGGTACTGTCTCAGCACCTCGTCGAACTGGGCACGAGACGTGGGGTCTAGCTTAGACCTGACGCTCCTCAGAACAGCCAACACGGCTTCTCTGTCGTATCCCGCGCGGAGCCTATCCAACGCCATCTCGACGACGTTTGTAAAGATGTCGCGCCTCGCGTCGGGCGGCGCCTGCCTCGCCATGTCCGCCACCACGTCGCTGAACGTCCTACGCGTAAGTAACATGTACATACGCACGTCCTGCATAGACGGAAGCTCCACCCGCGGCTGAGACGGTTGCACCTCGACACGCGGCGCGGTGAGGAGCTCCGTCCTCAGTCTCTTGTCCGCTGTGAAGCCTGTAAAGACGCCTCGCCCCAGTCTCTCAGGTAAGACGGCAGGCAGGAGGAAGACCGTGGAGCCCGCCTCAAGGCCCTTTGTCACGCCGTATTCCTTAGCCGTGGAGCCGCCTACGGCTGAGCCCAGAAGACCGGCGGCTATGAGCCGCTCCCGCGGCACCCCGCCCAGCCCCGTCAAGAGGCCGATGGTGCCGTATTTGGTGGCCTCGGCGAATGGGTCTCTACCCGTCAACACGCCCTCAGTTGCCCCAGCCGCCGCGCCTACTGCGCCGCCGACAGCGGCGGGCTTGGCGCCAGCCCTTAAGCCTGACAAGAGACGCTCTATGTTGCTGGCACCTACGCCCCTGGCGATGAGGCCCTCCGCCGTGAGGCCAGCAATTCCAGCGAGGCCGACGCCCTGCCCAACTGTGTGCGCCCACGGCGACGCATAGCTAGCCGCCTCCGCCCTCCTCTGAAACTCCTCCAGGCCCTTGGTAGGGTCTTCGCGCCTGAGCCAACGCGCCAAGACGTCTAGCGCGGGGGTAATTACCGCGTACCGCCCCGCCCCCAGCCAGGCGGAGTAGAACTCGCGCAAGCCAGGCGGCATGTTCTTGATTTCTTGCATCTCAAGCCACGTCTTCAGATCCGGCGGCGTCAGCTGAGGCGGCGGCGCTATGTCTGTCCGCGTCCCGAAGCGCCGCGTCGTGGTGAAGTCGCCGAAGTCTGGAAGAGCCAGCTGGATCTGTGGTAGCTGGATTATGTGTGGCGGTGGCGTGTTCAGCAACGCCGCGTTGCCCAGGAGACCAGACCACGGCGGCAGTTGCCACGGCCTCTGCGTCAGCAGGTAGTCGGGTGGACGCATATACGACATGTGTGTTGTGGAGGACAGCTTTTTATTCTATTTCTTACGTTAGAGACATGACGGCGGTTGCTGGTATCGTGTTCGGAGCCGCTCTGGCTATATACATTATGTCACACTACGACAGTAGAAGAGTAAAGAAGGTGTACGCACTGGTGGCGGCTGTGGTAGCCGCCTTGACGGCGCTGGCGGACTTCACATCTACGCAGATACCTGTGGGGCTGGAGTGTGTTACAAACAGCATAACGGGGACGCAGACGTGCGTCACGAAATACGCTAACGACGCCGCGTCGCTCATCTTCTTCGCGCTTTCGATAATAGTGACGATTGTGGCGCTGATTGAGATGTCGCTTGAGGGCGTCTCTTCGGTGTGGCCGTGAAGCTGGTCTACCTCTACGCCTTCTTCCTGCTCCTCGCCTTCGCGTCGGCGCTGGCGGCGCTGATATTCTACGTAAACAACAACTACTACGGCGCCGCCGTCTCCGCCCTCACCGCAGGCGCCGCATACCTAGCCACGAGGATAATACTGTTTCTAGTGACTAAAAGAGAGTAGGATCAACACGTTGTTTACAGCCACGGCGGCTCTGATTATTACCGCGGCGAGGAAGACTACTGTGGCGAGTCTCGCAGTTGCGGCGCGCGTCCGGGCTGGCAACATGCGCGAAAGCCAGACAGCTACATACTGCGCGGCTGACGGAACCGCGGCGCTAGCTACGGCGAGGGGGAAGACCGCGGCGGGGTTGCTGTTTATGATGTCTGCCACGGCGGGGTTGGCCTCCACGCCGACGCCAAGCGTAATTACTACATACGTCGACAAGGCGTCGAGGAAAGCCAAGACAAACAACGTCGCAACAAGCATCCGCATATCTATCATAGACCTAGATTAAAAAGCTTCGCCGTGCGACACGGCGTACATATATTAACCCCCCTCTTTACGTTCCTAGACAACAGAAAAGGTTTGTCAAAATTGCCCACGCCGACTGTGCCCTTGACAGCGTGTACGAAAATGTCGTACGAAAACTTTTTTGTAAAGATACGAAAACCGTACGAAAATGTCGTACGAACTTCAGGGCGGGGGGGAAGGGGGGGGTATTTTTCATTCTCTGCCGTGGGACGCGCCGAATTTTCAAAGCGTCTATAGACTATATAGACCTCAATAGTTCGCATAAGTCTTGACGTATTTCATACATTATGGTGCAGTCGCCTAGGTACCTCCCGTTGCGGTAGAGCCGCGCGGCCTCCTGCGCGATTTTCTCACGCCGCGGAGTACATTCGTCAAACAGCTTCGCTATTTTGTAACACTTGCCGTCTTTGTAGATGATCTTATCTATCTGCACACCCTGATGTAGTAGTTGCGCGAGCTGTCGTGTCCAAGCTTAATCCCAAGCTCCATCAGCAATGCCTTAATCTTGGCGGGCTTTAGGTACAGCTCAGCCTCCTCGCTGACGCGGTACCAATACCGCACCTCGCTAGTGGAGTAGTACACACCGTCTACCTTCCTAGTGTCGGCCTGCCACACCTCCATAAACCTCTGCCGGAGCAACCGCGCCAACTTCTGCAGGTAGATAGCCCCGCACCTGTACTCGGGGTCTTCAGGCGTCACAATACTTATGATATCCGCCGCATTGGAAGGCGAAGACGCCGCCTGCTCCAGCTCCCTCTTAGCCTCCGCAATTATCCTCTCTATAGCCTCAAGCACCATGCGCTTCGGGTCAGACAAGAGAGAAGTCTGTCTTGCGTACTCCAGCTGAGCCACCACAGTGCTCAGCGCGGTCTCGAATATTTCTGCTCCGCCGCAGAGGTGTCTCGCGGCGCGCTCGAGGAACTTCAACACGCCGAGACCCTGCTCCGCCGCCAGCGTCTTCCACTGCCTATAGTACACAGTAGGCATCGCGATGCCCAAGGCGTAGAGCCTCTCCCTCAAATCCTCAGTAGCCTTAAGGACATCCTCAAGTTCGAAGTAGCGCGGAGGCGTGGCTGGCTTGACGACTGCTGTCCAGGCGCGTCTCTCTGCTGAGTACGTGATGAACTTATCCGTTGTGTCTACCAGTATCACGTTGGCGTATGTTGAAAACGACTTCACCTCGCCGTCGACGACGCGTGGCACCCTGTTGCTCCTGTCGTAGGAGCTTTCGGCAAGGAGCTTAAAGATCCTCAGATATTCACTCGGCAGTTCGTCCTCCCGTATCTCGTCCACGGGGACAGTCGGCATTGCGAAGTCTACGACGCGGTAGAACGCAGCGGGCGACATGTATATGGCAAGCGGTAGTGGCCTAGCCGCCAGCGTCGCCGCAGTCTTGAGGAGCGTGGAACCACCCGCGCCGAAGCCCGTCTTCCGTATCACCAGCATCTCGCTGTAGGGGGCGGCCCATCTCAGATACGTCGCCACCACCCACGTCGCCACCACGTCGTAGTACTTCTCCTCGAGGACTACATACTGCTGAAGCACCTCCCTGACCTCCGCAACCACGCGGCACAAGTCGTGTGCAACATCTGCATCTACGTCCGCCGTGTTGTAGTGCAGGAAGACTTTCTTGACGTTTATAGGCGGCGCCACGATGCCGTCTACCTCCCTCAGCTGAAACGGTAGCTGACCCTGCACTACGTCCCAGTCGTTGCCGAAGACTCTCCACTCGTCGTCTACCGTGTGGAAATACGTCTTCACAGTCTCGCCGATTTTCTGCGGCTCGCCGCCGACGGGTTGCATAATGACGTCTTCTACCTTCATGAATATGGCCTTGTCGGCCTCTATCAGTTTTTCGCTAGTCATAGACAGTAGGTAGCTAAGCACGTGGCGGACGTCCGACACGCCGAACTTGGTTAAGGTGTTAATCACCCGGGGGGTCTCTATGCTCTTGACCGTCAGCGCCGCCGTCTTCGCCCCGTCAGATATAGTTACGACGTAGTTCTTAGACAGCTTCGCCACCTCGATGACGACTTTCCTATCGCCGTCAACCACCTCGATCTTATTACCGCCGACCTTATTGATCCTCATAGCCAGCTCTACGCAGTAGGTACAGCAACATCTCGTCGTAAGATCTGAAGCCGTACTTGATCTTCGCTAGCGCAAGCTTTCTACGCGTTTCACGTGTTATGAAGATAGCCACCCAATCCTTTTTATTGCTATTTTCTTTGGGCTGGGGGTCGGGGGTTTGGGTCTGAGTTTGAGACTCGGCCATAGCCCCTTAGTTTCCTAAGATTATAAAGATATTGATGAATCCGATATATCGGCTGTTCGGCGGGCTTATCTAAATAGGGCTATATAGTCTATTGGTGCTTTTTTCACCCGCCGTCAATGACGGCGGGAAAATAAAATACCCCCCCCCCGACCCCCGCCCCTTTCTTCGTACGACGTTTTCGTTTAGGCTTCGTATCTTTACATTTGTCACTTCGTACGATTTTTCGTACACCTGGTTACGCAAGTTTCGGCTTTACAAACTTTCATGTGTTAGGTTGTCCCAGCTGACACGGCGGTAGCACCGAGATGCGACTTTCGACACACGGCTAAAACACCTAGGTGTTACCCCGGTGGTATTATCGACACAAAACGGACATAACTGTTAAATACTTGGGTGTTACTGGGGTAACATGGAAAGAACACAAAACCAAATGGCCGCCGAGAGGGCGGCCGGGGCCTCGGCGGGGGCCTGGCAACAGAACCCCGCCAAAATTCCCGCCGCCGAGATCAACAGCGTCAGAAGCTACACAATAATCCCGACGTTGGAGGAGGTTGTGGAGAGGGAGAAGTCGAGATGCTCATGGTGCAGAGAAGAGCTGGGGCTCCTGCTGAAGTATAAAGACGTTGTAAAGCAGGCCCTGCTTAATGCTGTCAAGAGGGCGCGCAGCTGTGTGCTGTATTACGAATACATCTACGACGAGATACACTCACTCATCGACGATGAAGACGTTGCGTCAATGGTTGAAAACGCGCTGTATGGAGTAATCTACAGAGTAAAGATAGACAACATCGTCACGTATAGGATCTATGTCGATGAAGATGACAGCGACAACGACGTAATAGTCGTACTTGTCGGCGACGAGCTGACGGAGCGGCAGATAGAGATACTAGAAGAAATTGCTGATCTACTCGCGACGAAGAGGTACGACAAGTTCGGCGAAGAAGAGAGACGTTTCTACGACGCGACGCCGATCAGTCCATACGAACGCGTCGAAGTATACACAGTACTGCACAACCTCGTCTGCATGTGGACTAACTGCCGCGACGTTGTAAAAGAGCTTGAGGAAGAAGAAAACGAGAAGGTATGACGCGGATTGTGAGGAGAGGCGTCTCGCTGACGGAGAAGGATTTAGAGATAATCAAGTTAGTCAGAGAAAAATGCGGCTACGTGAGCGATTCGGAGGCGCTTAGGGCAATCCTGCGGTTCTACGCCGAACACGCGCCGTGTCTCAAGTCGTAGTATGACTATCCACTGCTTTCATGCCGAAAATTTTTCTCCTTTCTGTGTTCAATTAGGATAGCCTAAATCCCACGAATTTTTTAGTTTTTTTCCGCCGTGGGCTTCACGGCGTCTTCTTTTGGCTAGGGCGTAGTAGAGGCTGAGGGCAACCTTGCGTAACATCATACCAACGCCTGTCTCAGCCACGCTTCTAACATCGTTATGGCTTCTGTAGAGTCGCGCGGTTGCCACCTGCCGCCGAGTTGCCTCTTAATGCTAGAGTTCGGCGCGCGGCGGTACGCCGCAGTGTCGAAAGACACCGTCGTCCCCTGTCTCTCGCACTGTCTCAGTGCGTTTAGAAGCATGCGCACCGTCCTCAGCGGCGGCCCCAGCAGGTGGACATGCGCCACGGCACCGCACAACCACCTAAGCGCCCTCTCCGCTCGCTCAGCGCACAAGCGCGGACGCAGTGCGCAGTTGACGTCGTGGTGTCTCCGCATCGGCAGGGCGACGTAGTCGGTCGGAAGGTGCTTCACATCTACTCTGTAGAATTCCTGGAAGACGAAGATGGGCCTAGTCAGGCGGCTTAACAGTGGCGACCACCTCCTCCACAGCTCAAGCGTCTTCTCGAAACTGCCGAAGACGTCGGGGCAGATGGCCCACCGCGGCCTTACCTCAGCCACCAGGTCGGCGTAGCGCCAGAAGTCAACGCCCTGCTTAGCCGCCCTCAGCCCGATGTCGGCGAGTATGTCTATGCCACGTCTCAGCGGAGGCCTCAGAGACAAGGTGACTAATTGACACGGCTGGACGCCGAACTTCGCCGCGGCTTCCGTCGTCATGTCGGGGGCGCAGATTATCACGGCGTCGCCTCAGTCTTTGTCTTCTCTATGAGTCTGCTGATTGCGTATCTGATGACTGCTGAGCGCGTCGCCTTAAACGTCGCGGCGTATTCGTTAAGCGCGTTTAACAAGCTGGTGGGAATGCGGAGCGCCATGCGCATCAACTCCCCGCTCCTGGCTTTATCAAATTCTTCTAACGCTTTGCGCATGTCTAGCAGTTGCTGAACTGCATGTCTTACCACGGCGGAGCGCGACATGTTCATGTACTGCGCATATGCGTCCAGCGCGTGCACCAGGTCGTTTGGCAGGCTGACAGCGATGAGAACCGCCTCCTCCCTGGGTCGGCGCGGCCTAGACTCCCTGCGCCGACTCGCATTCTTCGCAGACTGACACAGCTCGTCGAAAGTTTCAAGAATCTTCTCCACGTCTTCACGCGGAATGACATATGCATCGCCCCACCGCCACTGATGCAGGACGCGGCTGAGACAGCTTGAATAACGCGCGCGGTCAGACGGAGACAGCTCAGCCCTCAACAGCCTCTTCAACTTCACAGAGACCACGCCGCCGCGCGTATTCTTCAGGGCGTATTTGAGGTAGCGGCGGAGGTCTCTGCAACAAATCTCTACTATCTGTGCGTAGTTCATGGCCTATATCTCTGAAGCAGTTGCTCTATTGCCTGAAGCGTTAAGTCTTCTACGGCGACGCCTTGTAGCGCCGTGGCTAAGTCGTCTGGCAGGTTGACTCTGACGACGTGCTTATCAACGCTGTCTGTGACGTTGACTGTGTAGTCCCCGCGCGGCTGAGGAGAGACGACGTATACAGTCTTGCGGCGGAGCTTCAGCGGCTCGCCGTAGAGCGTCCGCAGGACGTCGTCAACGAACTTGAGCAGAGCAGGCGGGAAGCGCTCCATGCCACGGCTCAGCGGCACAAATCTGCTCAACAGCTTATACGCATCTCTATCTCTCAGCGCAACCTGCAGAATCTTTGTTGGCGTTACATACCGCATGCCGTTCTCCACGGCGAGTCTATGTATTGTCTCCCTGAGACGCGCAATGGTCTCCTCAGCCGCGGCGCGGTCTCTGCACAGCACCGCCGTGTTGCCAATTGTCACCTTGACGCCTTTGCGTAGAAGTAGCAGGACGCGCGACATGTAGTATGCCCTGGTGTGGGTGACGCCAAGCGCCCGCATCAGCGTCCCAACAGAGATGCAACCATCGCGTTGCAACAGTTCCAACACCTGCGCCATCCTCCTCCGCGTCGCTTTGAAAAGCCGGTATGCACCACCCCCATCGCGCTCGGTGCGCCGCACCTCTGTAGCCGCCAGAGAAGAGTCTCCTGGCTTATGGCTGGCCCCCTCGCCGCCCTCCTTCACGCAGTACATAACCGCGCGGCGCCCAAGCACACGCTTCTCCACAAGGTCACGCGCCGCCAAGCGGCTCAGGTACATCTGCACCGTTTTGCGCGTCATACCCAGCCGCTCTGCGATTTCCACCGCCGTTGCACACTTCAGCTCCTTCAGCATGTTGTACACCTTTTCCACAGTCATGGCCTAACCTCCACGTCGAGACCGATTATATTGAAGCCTTCGTCTAGCATAATCTCGACGTAGACGCCCTCCCGCCACAGCAACAAGACATAGCCGTCTTCCACACGTTTCAGCAACACATGCGGCGTGCCGCTGAACCACGCCCACATCCAACGCCGCCCATCTGAAACACCTTCATTCTCTAGTTTTTTAATTAATGAAAAAACTCTCTCTTTTACGGGGGTGCCGACCCCCGCCGCCCCGGTGGCCGCCGTTACGGCGGCCTTACTGTTTCCGCCGTTCATGTCTTTTTCTAATTCAATAGAAATATAACAGTTG
>Ga0272445_1001007_pt1 | contig 23513 bp, 5 predicted proteins | sample YNPCB0031_FD_194404 | JGI IMG/M metagenome (GOLD analysis project Ga0272445, IMG submission 194404) | Hot spring sediment microbial communities from Yellowstone National Park, WY, United States - YNP-CB-003-1 | ecosystem: Environmental > Aquatic > Thermal springs > Hot (42-90C) > Sediment... | reverse complement strand
TCTGGTTATATAAGCATTACTATTGATCCTGATTGCTCTTATTCTGTAGGTATACAAAAGTGGGATGGAGGAACTTCAGGAGATTATTGTTATTACAGCGAGAACTACACCCAAAGGACAGGAGGACCCTATGCTCCTCCAGAATACAATATAAGCGGACAGATAAAAGTTGACTTGTTGCAACCATATTACCAGCAAGTTTTCAACGTAACTCAAAACGTTTTGATTAGGTTTAATACAACAAGTGATTGTTCTGCTGAAGGACTGATACCAAACGCTACTTCGCCTATAGCTCAAGTGAAACTAAAATCTCCAACAGGCGAGTGGGAGACTTGCTCACCTTTGAACAACGAGTACAATGGTTGGTATAATTGCACATGGAGTAGCGTAGCAAAGAAAGAAGGTTATTGGACAATAAACTTGACTGCAAGCAAGCTTCCAGACTACAACTTGAACGAAACAATGTTTGTGAATTGGTTTAAGCTTGAAAATTGGAATGTCACAAGTGGAAATGCTACTGTTACACCAAGCTCGGGTGGCTGGTCTAGACTATACAATTACACGATTGATGTTTACGATCAAGAAGGTGACACTGTTAATTGCAGTTTATTTATAAGCAAGGATAATCAAGCAACTTGGGAATATAAAGGAAGCTATGTCGTACAAGGTACACCAGGAATTCCAACTAAAGGAACTTGTTGGGTAGTAGTACATGACTTTACTTGTGCTGATATAGGAGAGGATAATTGGTTTAAATGGCAGATTCAAAACGGTGAACCTGAAAATGCTTACAACACTTCAGCGTTTAATGGTCCTGTTTTAACAGAATCCCAAGCATTGATTAGCCTAATAGCAGGAAACAATAGCTTTGTTAACAGAAGCTCAGGAGTAAACCAAGTTGTTAGATTAGCGGTAAATGTTTTTGATTTAGAAAATTCAAGCTATGCTCAAAATGTGAATGTAAGCTTTTGGGTTACAAACGACTCGTCTAACTACAGACTTGACGTAACAAATTCCACGGACGGCTTAGGGAATGCAAGCTATTACTTTAATCCAGATTGTTCTTATTCAACTGGTTTACAGCATTGGAAAGCAGGGGTAACAGACTCTTGCTATGTTGATGTAAACACAACAGATTACGTAACAACAATAATAGGAGATTTAGTTCCAATAATAATTTCTCCAAAAGGAGAAAAGTACTTGAGAAGCGATTATCCTGATGGACAATTAGTTCTTTTCAACTTAAGCTTGAAGGATGAATGTAACTTAGCTTTAAGCGATGCTTCAGTTAACTTTAGTGCAATCAAAGGTTCAGAAGTTAAATGGTGTGAAAATGTTGTTAACTTGGGCGATGGTAATTATACTTGCGAACTAAATACAACAGGCTTTAAAGCACAAGGATGGAATGTTAGTGCAAACGTTTCAAGAGCTTTCTATAACTCAAACTCTTCTCTAGAAACTTTCCAAATTTGGCAAAAAGGATTTTGGATAGAAACTAAGCCGATGCTAACGACAGATTGGGTTGTTGAAACTTACAATTACCTTGGTAACGTAGGAGATGGTGGTTGGGGAGAGACTTGGAAGTTTAGAGTTAATGTTAGTGATGAAGATATGGACACGTTAGAAGTTAGACTTTGGGTAAACTCAAGTTTAGCAGGAGGAGATTGGGCTCAACCTTTGCCAACTGCTATGACAAACTCAAGTGTACAAGGAATAAATACAACTGTTTACTTTGTAATTCCAGGATGGCCTGCCTATTCAAACCCAGGCCTAGGACCTCATGTATTCAAGTTCAACGTGAGCGAAGTTAAGGATATTTATGGAAATACAACAAAAGATTTTGATAATAGACAAGAAATTGGGAATGGAAGCTTTATAATAAACAAGGATGATTTGCTTTTGTTGCATGTTGAAGGAAACAATACTTCTGTTTTCAGACCTGGAGACAATTATCAAACTTTAAGTGTTAATGTATTTGATGCTGATAAAGGTAATCTTGTTACAGGTGGAATTTTGAGCAGTAATGTAAGAATTTGGGTAACAAAAGATGGCTCAAACTTTGTTTCCATACCTGCAACATTTTCTTCAGGATTTATAAACACTTCTGCTGGACAATTCAATCCAGATTGCAGCTTTAGCATTGGTCCGCAATACTGGAAAGCAGGAGTAACTTATGCTGAAGCTTATAAAGCAGCAAATTCAAGCAATTTCCTCATAAACATAACAACAGATCCTCTCAAAATTGAGCTTTTACAACCATTAAACTCAAAGCTATACTTAAAAGGAATAGAAGATGTCCCAGTAAAAGTTAATGTTAGTGATGATTGTGGAGGTGTGAGTGGAGCAAATGTAAGAATAACTTCTCAGCAGCTTGGAGCAACTCCACCAGAAAAGGATTGTGTAGAAGACCAATCACCAAAAGGCCAAATATACTATGAAGGAGGAGGAATATACAACTGCACATTTAGAGCAGACACAACTGGACAGCCTGAGCCAACTTGGCTTTATGGTTATGTAAACGTTTCGGTGCAAGCATCAAAAGCTTATTACAATTCAAGTGAAGTTAACTTAACAATTAATTCCTATTACTTAGCATCCAAACCAGAAATAACATTGCTAAGCTTGTACACAGATTTAGGGACCGCTGGTTGGGGTGAAAACTGGCACTTCCCAGTTAGCGTAGAAGATGAAGATTACAATGCTCAGCTTGGCTCAACTGTTAAAGTTTACCTCTGGCTTAACTTAACCGGAGATTGGAAATTAGCTGGTGAAAAAACTTGCGTACCTGCAACAGGAAACTGCTCTTACTTAGAATTCTATCCTATCAGCTTTACATGCAACAGAACTTATAGCGATATAGGAACTAAATGGTACAAGATAAATGCAAGCGATAACCTTAACTATACAGATGAAAAAACAGCAAGCTTTTCCATAACCCAAGATCAAGCTGATTTAGCTGATTTGAAATCTTCTAAATCAGAAATAAGAAGAGAAGGTTCAGATTCGGCTTGGTTTGCAGCTTTGTTCTACGATACAATAAAAGGTTTAGAAATAAGAGAAGAAAATGTAAGCGGAAAGATTTACATAACAACTGATGGAAGCAATTATCTATTTAATTTGAGTTTGTTGTCTCAACCAAATGGTTACTTTAACTATACTTTTGATCCTAATTGCAGTTTTTCAGCAGGAATTCAGCACTGGAGAATAGATTTAAACGACTACTGCTACTATCCAGCAAGTTCTGGTGCCCAAGATTTTGTTGTTAAGGGCCAACTCAAGAACTTCTTGGTAGAACCTGAGTACGGTTCTAATATAATGATTGAGGTTGGTAAGACAGTAAACATTACTTCAAATATTACTGATGAATGTGGTTTGGAAATAGAAAATGCAAACGTAACTCATGAAGCAAGATGGCCTGACCTAAGCTTTGAAAAGCTGAATGTAAGCGAGCTTGGTTCAGGAATTTATAATTCAAGCTGGAACTTAACGTTTAAGCCAGGTGGCTATTACAGCTTCAGAGTTAACTCTAGCAAGCAATACTATTACAGCAATTCAACACTCTTTGTTAATTGGGTTTACTTGAACAATACACCACCAGTTACTGAAAACTTAAGCGTTACGCCAAGTTCAGGAGGTTGGGGCAAAACTTTCAATTTCACTGCTGATGTGAACGATCTTCAACATGATAATGTTACGTGCAAACTTTTTGTTTATACTGGTCAGGGAGTTTGGAGTTATAAAGGAAGCTCGATGGTAGAATGGGGTGTTGGTAAGTGTAACGTTGCAGTAAGCGATTTCACATGCCAAGACATAAACACAAGCTTCCCTGCCAAGTTCAAATTCCAGATCGAAGATGGAACAAACATTTTCAATACTTCAGAAGTTTTAGCTCCGGAAATTACGAAGAACGATGCTGTTGTTGAATACGTTTATGGGAATGAAAATGCAGTAAACAGATCAGGAAGTCAAAACACCTTACTAGTGCTCAGGATCTTCGACGATGTGAAGAAAAGCTATGTTGGAGCTGGAGTACAAGGAATATTGTACGTTACTAAAGATGGAAGCAACTTTGTTTCAGATGTCAGCAATTCAACAAATTCTTCCGGCTACCTCAACCTTTACTTTGACCCTGCTGCGGACTATTCTGTAGGAAGGCAAAAGTGGAAAGGTGGAGTTTATAGTGATGCTTGCTATTTTGATACAAATTCAAGTGAATTTAATCTAACAATTTATGGAGACCTTTCTAATAGTTTGGTCCTGCCAGAATTAGGAACAGAATTTTTGAGAGGAGAAAATATCACTTTCATAGTACATGTAACAGATGACCAGCCTATAGATATAGAAGGTGCGCAAGTAAACATTACCCTTATTAATGAGAATTCTCAAAGCTTTGAATGCTCACCTGTTTTAGATTGGGGTAATGGAGAGTATAGATGCACAATAAACACAAGCTCACCAACATTACTGCCAGCAAGATGGTACAATGTAAGCATAAAATCGAATAAAACATACTACAACCCTGGCTATACGCTTGTTCAAAATCCATTCTTTATAAAAACTAAGCCAGTTCTTACAGCACCAAATGTTACTTCACAACAAAGTAGCGATATTGGAGGTTGGGGCGAGACTTGGACTTTTAGCGTTAATGTTACTGATGAAGATAGAGATAACGTGACAGTTTATTTGAAGATAAAGAAGTTTACTGATCCAGAAACAGCATGGCAGCAAGCAAACGTTTCAAGTTTTGAAGAAAATCCAGATTTAAGAGGACCAATAAACAAGACTGTTGTTTTAACTTACAAGAATCCTGGTCTATTCCAGAATGCACAAGAGATTTGGCAGTTCAAGTTTGAGGCAGAAGATTCAAGGCTCTATACTGCAAGTACTTCGGCCAAAAACTTTACAATAGAAAAAGATGATGTGATAATTCAGCTTGTCTCAGGAGATGGAGCAACTGTCTGGAGAAATGGAACTCAAACAATATCTCTCAAAGTTAACGTTACTGATTTAGACCAAGGCACTCCTGCCAGTTCAGCTAACGTTACTTTCTGGGTTACAACGAATGGCTTGGATTGGGATTCAGGTACTTTAACATTAACAGACCAGAATGGCGTAGCAGAATTTCCGTTTGATCCAACATGTATTTACTCAACTGGAATACAAAAGTGGAAAGCTGGTTCAGGTCCTGACGCTTATTACAAGTTTGTAAACACAACCAACTTCACTTTAACAATAAAAACTTTGATAGCTCTAAACATAACTTATCCAGATGGTCAAGCTTTCCTACAAGGAGAAAAAGTTCCGTTCGTAGGCTATGTTTATGATGATTGTTCAGGAGTTCCTGGGACAACTGTAACATTCAGAGACAATTATGGGGCAAGTTGGTACGATTGTACACCTGTTAGCGATCAGCAAAACGGCACTTATAACTGCACCTTCGACACGACAGGAAGACCATTTGGATGGCACAACATAAAGATGACAGCAAAAAAGCAGTATTACGATAACTACCCGACCCCAACAGAAACTCTGAAGACAAACGCTTACTTTGTTGCAAGCAAGCCAAGCTTAATTAGTCCTTCCCTTGACCATACTCTAGGAGGCTGGGGCGAGCTTTACACATTTAGCGTGCAGCTTACTGATACAGATAAAAACTTTAACAATGTTAGCTTATGGAAGAGCTTTGATCAAATTAATTGGGTCTTGGTAGATTCTAAGATAGTCCAGCCAACTTATTCAAACTATCCTGTAAGCTTCCAAGAAAAGTTTACTTGCGAAGATTTTCTCAATGCTACTAATGGCATAAACTATTGGAAGATTAGGACTGTTGATGAATACGGATATTCAGACGAAACTTCAATTTTCAACTTTACTTTGGATGTAGATAATGTTACAGTCTCTGTTGGAAGCGACTCAAGCACAAGCGTGAGAAGAATTGGCAATAATAACGCTTACTTTAGATTCTTAATTTACGATAGCGATAGAGGAGTTTATGTCAGCAATGCAAACGGGACTGTATGGGTAACAAGAGATGGAAGCAGTTTTGATTTCAACTTGAGTTGTATATCTACAAATGGAAATTGCAGTGTTTATTACAATCCTGATTGCAGTTCTTCTGTTGGCTTGCAATACTGGAAGGGAGGAGTGATAGATGCTTGCTATCAAAAATTGAATACAAGCGCTACAAACTTTACAGTCTATGGTCAGCTAAACATTTCCGTCATTCAGCCAACCTATGGAAAAATATTGAACCGTGATAGGGTTGCAAGCTTGAACGCAAGTGTTAACGATGATTGCGGTCAGCAAATAAGCGATGCAACAGTTAGATGGTACAATTCTTCATGGAACCTTTTAGCAACAGGCTACAATACAAGTTGGCTTGTACCTTCAACTTACAAGCTTGGTACAGAGACAATTTATTCCAATGTTTCAAGGCAGTACTATGATCCAAATTACAATAGCACTCTTGTTTACATTTATGGATGGAGCGACATAAGCGAAATAAGTCCTGCTAATTCTTCTGTCTATTCAGCAGGTTCTACTGTAACTATTAAATGCAGAGTGATAGATGGAAACACTTCTCAGCCATTAGCAAACTACATGGTCTACTTCTACAAGAACGGGAATAATTTCGCCAACAGTTCGACTAATGAGCAAGGATATGCAAGCGCTAACTGGTACACAACTGGTGAATCAGCAGGCTGGTACAACTTAACCTGCAGGATTACAGACAATTCAACTCAGTTCTACAATGCTTCTATTGCTCAAAGAGAGACATGGATATGGATTACAAGACCGTTGATAATTGATCAAATAATTAGGCAGTATACAAGCATATACAGGAATGATTCTTTCTCTCCTTACCAAACAAACATTTCAGTTCATGTAAAAGATGCTGATATAGGAGATGCAGAAAATGCTAACGTAAGCTTCTACAATTCCACAAACCTTATGTACAGTTGCTTAACGAATTCAACTGGTTGGTGTACTTTACCAAACTTCAACCCAGCAGATACAATAACACCAGGACCTTACTTGATTTACATAAATGCAACAAGAGAACAGAATGAAAATTCCTTAACCAACGTTACTTCTATAACAGTGAAAGGAATTTTGTATGCAAACATAATCTTGCCAGAAAACAATAGCTTTTATCCTAAATCTTCTTCCATTCCATTAAAAGCAAACGGAACGAGCGAAAATGGAGAAAGCTTCTTGGTCTTAAACCCAACAATAACATGGTACAATGAAACTGCTCAAATAGCAATTGGCAATGATACAACATTGCCACAGCCTAAAGTAGCTGAGCAGAGAACAGGACCTCATCAGTTTATGGCAGTTGCTACTAAAGATTATTACGATGAAGGAAGAGCTAACGTAACTGTAATTATAACAGGTTTGGCAGACGTTGCTTGGGTATATCCAGTTGGTATCGTACCTTATCCAGACACTTTCTATCCGACTTGTCAGGTGAAAGATCATGACTCTGGCTCAGGTATTTCAGACTATGCAGTGAACTTCTCTTACAAGTGGGAGCCTTCTCCAGACTTTATCTTTAACGGAACCTATGCCACAAATATTACAGGCTATGCAGCCTACAGCTTTGTTCCAACACAAAAAGGCAACATAACGTTCAAGTGTGAAATTGGAGACAACACAACTCAATACTATTCAGCAAACGTAAAGGAAGCTGAGCAGACAATTTGGGTTAAGGATACAAGAGCTCCTCAAATATTTGATGTTTCAATAATTCCTAATGAAAGTCTAGAAGCAAACTTGAATGCGACAAACATAACAGCTACTGTTTCTGATAACTACCAAGTAGATTCTGTTTGGGCAAACATCACTTTGCCTAACACTACCACTGTAATAGTGCCAATGACCAACATAACCGTTCCCCAGTCAGGCTTTGGCTACTACAATGCAACTTATAGAGCTATTTATATCCCACCAATAGGAGGAACTTATACTGTAGTAGTTTATGCAAGAGATGCTCCGCCTGAATCCAACGTAAACAGCACTTTTGCTGGTTATTTCAACGTTTGGGGTAAGAGCTATGGCTCTTTAGAGCAGTGTGTAAACAATACAGAAGATGGGAACTTAACAGATTGTGATAATGAGCTAGAAGCTCCATTCATCACACAAACAAAAGGTTTTACTTTCGAGGTTAAAGTTAACTTCACAAACTTAGGTCCTGCTACAATGTATTCGGTAAACCTCACTCACTTAGACTTAGGCTACATGAGCTACAATGAAACTGAAAAGAATTGTGGAAATCTTTATGCAGGTCAAAGTTGCTCATGGACTTTCTTAGCAACAGTCCTTCCAGCAACACCTCCACAAACTCTTGAAACAAGAGTAAGGGCAACTTGGAGAAATCCAGATTTGAGTACAAACTTCACAGAAGGCTTAACTTCAATAAACGTTCATTCTAATCCTGTTTTGGATATACTGCAAGATAAATTAGAAAATGTAACGCCGCACGCAAAAGAAAGCTTTGTTGGCAGGCTTAACGTTTCTTCCTCTGGTAACGATGAAGTTTTGAACGTTTATTTAAGCACTTATGGATTGTCTATATTGCCAGAAGGACATAAAGATTTTGCTACTGAATGCAGGTTTGGCAACGAGAGCTGCACAATATCTTTAGCTCCTTCTGAGCTAGGAAGCATGCCTGCAGGAACAAGCTTACCTGTTGATGTTTATGTAAGCATTCCATTCGGAACATCTCCAGGTCTATATTTGCTAGGAGTAAAAGCGACTGGAACAGCTCCTCTTGGAGGTATTTTGACAGATACTGTTTTGCTAAACTTAAGCGTTCCAGTAAACTCGAGCTGGGTAAGAACACCAGAAACATTTGGAACCATTCTTGCTCCATTAAACACACAAGGAATAATAGGCTACATAAACGTCTCAAACATAGGAAACGTAAAGATAGGGATAGCTCAATCAGAGCAAGATTGCGGTTCTGAAATTGGTGGAGAAATTGGTGGTACTGGCTTAGTTTACGAAGATCCTGCTACAGGTATTGAAGTAGATAGAAGATCCTTCAGGCTGATAAACGTTTCATTTATTATACCTCCTGACAAAAAAGAAGGTTTGTACTGTGTGAGAATTGTTCTTAAGAATTCTAGTGCAACTCCACCTCAACAGTTTGTTAACGTAACCTTGAATGTAACGGATATACCCCCAATAATCTCCAACGTTTCCATAGTTCCTTACGTGTTTGAAGTAGGTTATGAGAATGTAAGCGTACAAGCAATAATCAGGGATAACTTTGCAGTTAGCAGTGCTTGGATAAATGTAACTAAGCCTGACGGTACAATGATAATCCAGCAAATGAATTCTTATCCCAGCAACATATACAACACGACTTACTCAAGCTTACAAGCTGGAATACACAAGCTTAAGATATGCGCAAACGACACAAAGTCTTTGGTTGGCTGCACAGAAGAGTATTTGATAGAAGGTTCTGAAACTACAAGCTTGCAAATAGTACCTAACGCTACTGTAATAACAGCAGATAACATAACAATTTATTCAGGACAAGAATTTGCAGTAGCTTTAACTTTGAATAATACAGGTGGATCTAGAGCAAAGGAGGCAAACTTGACAATATCTACTCCAGAAAATATTTCTGCATTACCAAACCTTCTCTACTACGGGCTAATACCAAAGTGGTCCAACAAGACAAACTATACTGTACTCTCAGTTTCAGCCAACACAACGCCTGCAGTCTATACAATAAACTTCACAGCAAACTGGACAAACTTGAACAATAGCCTAGGAACAAGCAACGCAAGCTTACAAGTAAACGTTACAGAAAACCAGTTTGTTCATGCTATAGAAGATAAAGTTTCCATGTACGTTGAAGGAGGAACTACCAAGACTTCCAACTTTACGATAAAATCTGCTGGTAACGTAAATGCTACCAACATTCTATTTTCATGCTATTCAGGAGAAGTTTGTACTAACTTTACTGTTGTGTTCGTTCCGCAAAACGTCTCTAACTTAGGCGTAGGAGAGCTTGCAAACATATCTGTTTCAGTATCAGTCCCACTAAACTATCCTTACGGTCTTCACACAGGAACAATTAAAATAAGCTACGGAAGCAAATTCTCAACACTGCCAATTGAAATAACAGTTCCTATAAACATTTCTTGGGAGCAAACACCAGCAGAAATAAGAAAGAAAGTTTTCGCTAACGAAAATGGAACATTTGGAACAATTACTCTCATAAACACAGGAAACATACCAATAACTCTAAATCTAAGTGTTAATGGTACAATTGCTGGAAAAGTTAGCTTGAATTTAAGTCAAGCAACTTTGGGTTATGGCGAAAGCAAACCAATAGGAATTGCGTATACAGCACCTGATGTAAACTTTGACACTAATTATACAGGTTATGTAAAGAGCATGATAACTGGTGATTTAGAACCTTCATCGCCAATAAAAGAAAAGTACAGCTATGTAGAGCTTTACGTTTACAGCTACAAAGTCTCAATAAAAAGTCCAACAAATGCTAGCAAAGCGATTGGAATAAATCCAAACGATTTAGTTTTAGCTAAGGTTAACGTAACTTCAAACAATGTTCCAGTAAGCTCTAGTGTTATCTTCAATGTTTCTGTTTACAATTCTTCACTTTCTGTTCCTGCAACAGTAAGCAATGCATATTTCAACTCTACAGATTCTCTGTGGTACGTTTACTTTATAGCACCAAACTTGAGCCTAGCAAGAATTTACAGCTTGAACGTTACTGCAAACTATACTCTGCTAGAAGGAAGAATAAGGTCTGCTCTATCAGAAGATTCTCTTGTTTACAACGATACTGTTAAGCCTGTAATAGCAATAGAACTGCTTACTAAGCCAGTTGCAAACACTACAATACCAGTTTCTGTAAACGTGACAGAGAGCGGGGGGATAAAGAATATAACTGCTTTGCTAACATATCCTGACAACAGGAACGAAACTATAAACTTATCTTTTGTAAGTAAGTCTGAAGATGTTTATGCTTATTTAGCAAACATCACAAACACTTCCTTGTTAGGCTATTACAACTTTTCTGTAAGAGCGTGTGATATTTCAGGAAACTGTGGAGAAGAATTTAAAGTTTTCAGAGTTTATCCAACAGTCTTCTTTAGTGGTTATTCGTTAGATGTAGAGTCACCTGAGCTAGTACTTCCTGTTAAGTTTGAGTTTTGTGATAAGGCAGGAGAATGTTTCAGCTTTACCTCTAATGCTACCACAGGCTATTACAACAAAACTGATATAGACGTGAAAGTTTACGACATAAGCGTAAGCATACTTAGCAATACTTCTAAACATTCGATTAGCTTTTACAACGTTAACTTAAATACTAATTACTTCAGTCCTGTAGCGATTGGCATAATTCCAAGATTAAGAACTACTACAAGTGCTGTTAAGGGAATTTATGTAGATACAGTTCTTAACTTTTCATCTTCACTCTTAACTATAGGCTTTTCAGACTGCAACGCTGGTGGTTGTGGGGTAACAATATACGATCCTAAGCATTTGGGAATCTATAAGTATTCAGGAAATTGGACACCAGGAAGCACAATTTCTCAAAACACACTTTGGACAAGAATAACAAACTTAGCTGGTGACAATTCTGATAATTCAATTAATTTAACATCTTTTACAGCAACAGTAAACTTGTCTTCGATAAAAGGAGCTTACATACTTGCAGAATTTATATGCGGGAATGGTGATTGTGAATCAACATTTGGTGAAAGTAGCAGCAATTGTCCATCAGATTGTCCAGCTTTACCACCTGCTCCACCTGTTGCGGGAGGTGGTGGAGTGGGTGGTCCTGGAGTTGCTGGTCCAGCAATCGTTGCACCTCCAGCACCAGCACCTACTCCAACAGTAGTTGCTCCAAAACCTGTTCCATTTGAAATAAAATCAACTCTGTTAGAGACAACACTAGTTCCAGGCGAAGAGAAGACATTTTCAGTTGACATAACAAACAACTTGGATGAAGATGCAAAAGCAACAGTAACTGTAGAGGGTCCTGCTTTCAACTTGTTAACAGTTCAAAAGCCTGTAGTAACAGTTAAAGGTAAAAGCACAGAAGTTGTAGCAATAAAAGCCTATGCACCTCTAACAGCAGTTCCAGGTTTGTATTCAGGTGAAATAGTAATTACTATAGGCTCTCTCACTCATAGAATACCCATAACAATTAAGATCCAAAGTATAAAAGAGCCTTTGCTTGACGTTAAAGTTACAGTCCTTTCTGATGTTATTCCACCTGGTGGAAAGCTACTTGTAGAAGTGACTTTAATAAACATGGGAGAAACTGCAAAGATAGAAGATATAACAGTAAACTATGCAATAAAACCACTAGGAGAGCCTACTAGGATTATTACCAGCTCTTCTGAAACCATGGCAGTTGAAAACATGAAAAAGTACCAGAAAGAAATAGAGATTCCAGCAGGGACACCAGAAGGAGATTATATAATAGAGGTAAATGCTTCTTACTGGTATGGAAGGAAGTTTGCATTTTCCTCTGCAAGCTTTAAGGTTAGCCAGCTACCACTTCCTCTATTAGTCCTTAAGTCTATTTTCCTCAACCCAATAACATACATAGTCTTATTCCTAGGAATTCCAGGAGTAATAATTGGCTATAGATGGTTTGCAGCTTACCAGGCAGCTAAAGCAGCAAAAGCAAGATACATTGCTCCAATAGACTTCAAGAGCTTACCAAAGGCTGGGCCTAATTCTATAGAAGTTGGTAAGATAGCAGAAACTGATATAAAGGCTTATATAGATCTTTCCCAGCTTACGATGCATTCTATAGCAGCAGGTGGTACAGGTTCTGGAAAGAGTGTTTCGGCAATGGTTTGTGCAGAAGAATTGTTGAAGAGGAAGATTCCTGTTATAGTTTTCGATCCAACTGCCCAATGGACTGGCTTTATGAAGCCATGCAAGCTAAAGGCGATGCTAGATTTGTACCCGAAGTTTGGTCTCAAGCCAACCGATGCTAGAGGATTTAAGACTAACATTGTGCTTGTAGAAGATCCTGATATGGAGATAGATATAAAGAAGTACATGAACCCAGGCGAAATAACAGTTTTCGTCATGAACAGGCTTAAGCCCGATCAGCTGGACAAGTTTGTAAGAAGAAGTATACAAGCAATATTTGACATGAGACCACCAGAATCTAAAGAACTTAAGCTATTGGTAGTTTATGACGAAGTTCATAGGCTACTATCTAAATACGGTGGAAAAGGTGGTTATGTTGCAATAGAAAGAGGATGCAGAGAATTTAGAAAGTGGGGAATTGGCTTGTTCTTGATATCACAAGTCTTACTAGACTTCAAGGGTGCTGTTAGAGCAAATATAGCAAACGAAATTCAGCTAAGGACAAAGTATGAAGGTGACATAGGAAGAGTTAAGTCCAAGTACGGAGTTGATTATGCTTCAAAAGTTACTAGGCTTACTATAGGTACTGGCATGTTCCAGAATCCAGAGTATAACAATGGAAGACCATGGTTCATAACTTTCAGACCTTTGCTACATTCACCATTTGCTTTAACAGAGGACGAAATTAATCAGTACATCAAACTAAATAAGAAAATAGAGGAATTGGAGAAGAAAATTGAAGAATTGAAGAAGAAGGGAATTGATACTTATGATATTGAGATAGAAGTGAACATTGCAAAGGACAAAGTAAAGACTGCAGCCTTCAAGATGGCAGAAACTTATTTGGAGTCTGTAGAAAAGAGGATAGAAAAAATTGAGAAGGGAAAGTAAATGTTTTTCAAAAAACCTAAGAAAGAGGAACTGATGAAGGAAATAGAGGATGTGAAGAATTTGTTAGCTCAGTTAGAAGATGATTATAGAAAAGCTAATGTTTCCGAAAAATACTACCAGGAAATGAAAGAAAAGTATTCTAAGAAGCTTGAAGAATTGCAATCCAAGCTTGGCGAGAAAGAGAAACCTGAGCAAAAGAAGGAAGATAAAAAAGAGGAGGAAATTGAGGAAATAGAAGAAATGACGCCAGAAGTTATAGAGAAGCTTGCTCAACAAGTTGCAGCACAAGCAGGGGTTCAACCAACAGAGACACAAGAGCCAGCAGAGGCAGAAGAAGAAACTGTTAGCAAGGATGTAGAGATAGAAAAGCTAAAGGTGATGATAGATACAATAAGAGAAGCAAACAAGGCTACTGAAGAGTCTATAAGAAGCATTTCTGAAAGTATAGGGGAGTTAAGGTCGATGATCTTCCAAACAGACGGAAGCTTAAGAGAGGCAATGATAAAACTAGAAAAGATGGAAGACGAAGTTGCAGAAGTCAAACCAAAAGAGATAGACAAGAAGTTCAGAAGCATAAACGAAACTATAGAAAAACAGCAAATGACTTTGGAAAAATTTGAGAGGCAAATACAAGACTTGTCGGAGAAAATAAACAAAGTACATGAAATGCTGAAAAAGGTAGGTGGAATTGAAAGCTTGATAAAACTTGATAAGGATTTGAAAAAGAAGATAGAAGATATAAAGGAGGCGTTGAAGTATACAGAAAGACTTGCACTCAAAACCGAAAAGACTTTCATAGATTTGAGTAAAAGCTTAGAAGATTTCACTCTCTACAAGGCAAAGCAAGAAAGTTTAGAGGAAAGTGTAAAAGATTTGTTGAAAAGTATTGATGAGATAAGTACACGTTTTGAGTCTATTCCTACGAAAAAGGATTTGGAAGGGTTAAAGAGTGATATTTTAATCATTCAAAAACAAATAGAAGAGATAAACAAAGTTTTACCAATTGTTAAAACAAGATTGCCTGAAACTATAGAGAAGCTTAAAAGGGAGAAGGAAGACATACTTATTTTCTTAGATTCTTTGGAAGATCAACTAAGGTCTGGGGCAATAAGTGTGGGCGAGTATGAAGAAGCGAAAAAGAAAAATTTGCAGAGGTTAGCTGAGATAGAAAAAAGGCTTGAAAGAGAGTGGAAGTTGGTAGAGGAGATAATATCAAAGGGTGCACCAGAAATAAAAGCAGAGGAAGCACAAGAGATGAAGGAAGAGGTGAAAGAACAGAAAGAAATTAGCAAGGAAGCAAAACCAGAAGAAGAAACTGCAGAACTAAAAGTTGAGCCTCAAATAGAACGTGAAGAGGTTAAACCTCCTCCAGAAAAGCCAGAAACAGAAGAAAAAGCTAAAAGGGAAGAGATGGTAGACATTCTAAAGAAAATTAGGGAAAGGTTCAAATGATAATAAGTGTTGTAAGTGCAAAGGGTGGTGTTGGTAAAACTACACTAACTGCTAACGTAGGAGCATCTCTTGTTAAAGATTTTGGAAAGAAAGTTTTAGTAATAGACGGTAACATAACAACACCTTCTCTTGGCATACATCTTGGCATACTATCTCAAGAAAGGACTTTGGACGATGTGCTAGAAGGAAGTGTAAAACTGTACCAAGCAGTCTATATTCATCCTTGTGGATTGCACATCATACCTGCTAGTCTTTCTCCAAAAACTTATTATCCAGATCCAGCTGTTTTAAAAGAAAAAATTTCAGAAGTGAAGAATGCATACGATTTTATTTTGATAGATGGGGCAGCTGGTATAGGGCGTGAGGTTATAGCAGCTATTACAGCCAGCGATAACACGCTTATTGTAACAAATCCTGAAATGACTTCAATTCTTGCAGCAATAAAAGTGATAAAAATATCAAAGGCTTTAAACGTTCAACCTATAGGATTAGTTGTTAACAAAGTTTCAAATGAAAAGCATGAGCTAAAGAAAGCTGACATAGAAGAGCTTTGTGAGACAAAAGTCTTATCTATAATACCATACGATAAAAAAATCTCTGAAAGTATTAAGAAAATGTCTCCAATAGTTCTTACTCATAATTCACCTTCGGCAAAAGCTTTTAGAGAATTAGCTTCTCTACTTGCAGGTGAAGAATTTAAAGAGGAAAGTTTTTGGGGAAAAATTAAAAGATTTTTCAGGCTTTAGCTGGAATTTGCTTTAGACTTTGTGCAAGTGTTAACAAGTCTTCAAACTCCTTTTTCAAATCTATAGAATCTGCATTCTTTAAGCTAAGCTTAATAACTTTTCCAAATTTACTTTCTAGTGCAGCTAGCTTGGCTTCATCTACACAATCTATTTTGTTTGCTACAAGTATGTATGGAACATTGCCTGCAATTTTTCTAACATTTTCAAAATCTTCTATCTGTTTTTCTATTGACAAAGAATCTTTGGAAACGTCGAATATGTAGATTATGAGGTTTGGATCCACCTTTTTGATTTCTCCATCTACCGTTCCGTCTATTATAGCAGGAAGTTCTATAAATTGTATTTGCTTACCAGCAATTGCAGAAATTCTTGAACTTAATGCATTGATAAAAGATGTTTTTCCCGATTGCTTTACGCCAGTTACTAAAAAAACAGGAACAAAACTTAAGCTCAACAAACTTTTTCTTAGAGCTAGAAATCTCCAAATAACGATTGCAGAAGAAACTGCAGTAAGCAAGGTTATCGAAGTGTATATTGGAAATGTTTCTGAGAGTATCATATTTCCACTTTTGTTACAAATAATAATAGTTTGTCGATAAATAAAAACTCTCCTATGCTTACGAGAATACCACCTGCTGTCAAGCTTAAGTACTGTAAAATTTGCACAGGTGGAAGATCAGAAGCACTTATAAGAAGGTTAAAACCTAAAACAATAAAGAACAAGTTCTTTTCTGGCAGTTTATCCAGCAAAAAGAAAAGAAGAGCATATGGTAAAGTTAGAAGAAAAGCACCGATTATTGGAAAGTATGCAGGCTGTTCATGGGGGCAATTCATTTCTGTGTAAGTTCCCAGATTCTGGTCTATTAAAACAAACCTAACGTTTTTACATTCTGTTAGCAGTCCCATTAGGTAGTGTCCTGATTCGTGTAGCAGGACAGTAGAAGCAGCTACAGAAATGTTAAGAAGAGCTGTCGCAATAAAAACTAGCAAGAACAAGTTGAGAAGTTTTCTCATATATTAAATTATTCCGAGAAGATTATATTAATTATGAACAGGGTAATATTTTTAGTAATTTTAGCCCTTCTTGCAATTTTAACAATGTACATAGCTAGTAAAGCTCTGACAGGATTTTTTGTTGGGTTTGGCCAGCCTGCTGGAGAATTTAAATGGTGGAACGTTTCTTGGCACTATAGGTTTAGGCTAGAGATAAACTCAACTTCCTACAGTAGAACCGACTGGCCTATAGAACAATTTGTTAACTTTACAGATTTGTTGCCAGCTGGAACTTTTGACGAGAATTCCATAAGAGTTTTTGAGTATAGTCAGTCCGGCGATATATTGTATGAAGTTCCGAGCCAATTTGAAAAGGATGAAAATTTTGATGCTTCAAGCAATGCTGCCGGAACTTTAGTCTTTTTAATGAACGGAACTACCCAACCCAATGCAAAGAGAATATATTTCGTGTATTATGATACTGTGGAAAATGGTCCAAAAGAAGTTCCAAGCTATCCTACACAACTTGCATACAGTTGGGACGGACAAGTTGCTAATGTTAACAATACAATTTTGAGAATTTACATAGATACAAATAGAGGAGAAAACACTTCAGGTATTTACCACGTAGAAGATATAGGCGGAACAGTTGTAATTACAGCTTCTTCAAACGATAGAACAGCAGAATATTTACAATACTCTAATGGCACAGCAAACTTTACTTTTGATTTGAGAAACAATGCAAGCTTTTTTACTGGACCAGTAAGGCTTGTGATAAAGCAAGAAGGGGATGAGGTAATTTTTGGAAATCCTAACCAAAAGACAAATGAAGGAAAAATGGTAAAAAAGTATTTCATTTACAATAGAGCTGGTCCTCAGCGATACGGAACTTTTATTAAAATTTTGCAAGAGTTTAAAAATGTTGCAGGATATGCTATACAAAGAAGCTCAACTCCAGCAGGTGCTTTAGCTTTTGACTTGAATAGGACTCTTTCTTCAGGTTATATAGACACATTAGACTTCAGTTCTACAGATCCTTATTCATGGGTCTGGGGATCTGGCTTTGGAGGTGAAATGGTTGGTGTAATTAATCTTGAGGAAAGCGGAACTTCTAATTATTATTCAACTAATAGCACAAGCTATGGAAGGATTGGTATACAGCTAGATCAAACAACAATTCCTGCAGACACAAGCATAAAGGAGGTTGCTTTAGTCTATTTTGCTGGCTGGGGTGGAAGCGATGCTGTTTCAGAATTTTTGAGCATAAAAGATAGAGTTTCAAATCCTGTTAGCATTACACAATTCTTGCCAGAGAAATGGTATGTTGAAATAATGCCTTCGATCAATGCAACGATCTACAATAGAAATGAAGCAATGCTTATAAAAGCAAACGTTTCTTCTGGAGATCCTTATAACTTAACAAAATATATAAATGCTACTTTTGACATGGGAACTCCTTCTCAGAGCGATGACCAAACAATTGTTTTGTACGATGACGGAACTCATGGGGATGAGACAGCAGGAGACAAAATTTTTACTAATACATTCTTATTGCCTACAAATGCTGAAGTTGGAATTTGGGTCATAAACTTTACTGCTTATACAAGTAATTATGAGTTTTTGAATTCAACTGTTCTGTATTTCAACGTTACCGATATTTTAAACGTCACAGTAAGTGTAACAAACAAAAAGCCTGTTGTTGGTACTTTAGTTGTTGCAAACTTATACGTTAAAAACTTTAGACAAGATTCTTGGATAGCTGGCGCAATCATAAACTGCAGTTATGATTCTTCAGAAGTAGTAAACAAGGTAGATTTTGGCAACGGAACTTATTCTGTAAACTTTACTGCTCCTAGCAACGTCGGTAATTATGTTCTTGCTTGTAATGCAACAAAAGATGGAAATTTTGGCAACAATTCTGATACTTTCTCAACAGAACCAGCAAACACTTCTGTCAACATAACAATAGAGCCGTTAAACCCACAAGTTTATCATGTTAGCTTATTCTCCAACGATAGTTTTGTCATTACTGCAACAGCTACAAACTTTGGCGACGGTACTGCTTATTATGCTAACATTAGCTTAGAAATGCTTCCAGGATGGATTTCTAATACTACTCAGGTAGAATGTGGAGATCTAGAGAAAAATGCTTACTGTTCCAAAGCCTTCAACGTTACTGTACCAAATGCTACTCAACCAGGAAACTATTCTCTTAATGCTACTGTTTATTGGAAAAACCCTGATGGCAGCATTTCTTCTAACAAGACTGAAATAAACGTCACAGTAAACTCAAATCCGCTTTTAGAAGTAGAAGAGACAAAAATTTCTAGTGAAGCTGGTGATGGTATTTGGAATTTTATAGGCAACTTCACAGTCTTTTCTGTTGGTAACGATGAGTTGCGAAATATAAGTTTTTCTTGTGTTTCTGGAACAGTTTGTACTGATTTTATAATAAGCTTTAGGCCGGAGAACATTTCAAGCTTGCCAATGGCAACTAAGTATAATGTTTCAGTCAACGTTTCCATCCCTCTTGGCTATCCTTCTGGAACTTACAACGGAACAGTAAATGTTTCAGCTCAAAACGATAAGTACGACACTCTAACAATAGAAGTAATTTTGCCACCTAAAACAAACGTAAGCATTACAACTAGCATACCAAGCTACACAGCTCAAAATATAACAATGCTAAACTCTGAAAGTTTTACCTTTTCCTCAAACGCAACAAACATAGGAAACAGTAGTGCAAGGTTTGTCAACATAAGTTTATCTTTACCTACAGGATGGTCTTCAAATTCTACTCTAGAAAATTGTGGAAATTTGACAAAAGGAGAGATATGCTCTAGAGCCTTTAACGTTACTGTATCAAATGCTACAGCTCCAGAAAACTATTATGTAAACGTTACTGCTACATGGACAAACTTAGATAACTCCATTAGCACAAACAAGACTTCTATTCTAGTTACAGTCTCTTCTAACCCATTAATAAACGTTAGCGAGGATGTAATTTCAGCGTCTTTAGAAGATGGTGCAGAAACGCAAATAGGGAATTTCACTGTTTTGTCTATAGGAAACGATGCTTTACAAGGCATAAGCTTCTCATGCATTTCAGGAGAAGTTTGTACAAACTTTACTTTAAAGTTTTCACCTTCTTCTATACCAACTCTTCCAGCAGGTTCAAACTATTCAGTAGCAGTAAATGTTTCCATCCCTCTTGGCTATCCTTCTGGAACTTACAACGGAACAGTAAATGTTTCAGCTCAAAACGATAAGTACGACATATTCCTTCTAAACATAACAGTTGTGGAAAATAGAACTTGGAGTGTATATCCTACTTACTGTGAAAGGTCCACCCAACAGCCTGTAGGAACAGCTTGTGAAATAAATGTAACAAACCTTGGAAACGTGCAAATAAACTTTACTATATATCCTGAAGAAGGCAACTATACAAAAGTAAATGAGACAAGCTTTGTTGTTAATAGAGCAAGTTGGCATGTTTTCAATATAACTTACAATGCTACAGAAGCCCCTCCAGCAACCTACAATTCTACTTTTACTTTGGATGCTGTTCAACCAGGTTCTAATCCAGACTATGCAATAATTAAAGTGTCTCTATTGCCGTATATTCCGCCGATAATAAACATTTCCATACTTCCTAAGGAGATCGAACAAAACTCAAGCGTAAAAATTTTGGTAAATGTGACAGATAGATCTGGAAGCGGTATATCCTGGACTAAAGTAAATATAACAAGGCCTAATGGAATTGTTGACAGCTTTTCGATGGCTCTTGTAAGCGTTAATGGGAGTTTAAGCTTCTGGGAGCTTGTATATCCGAACATTTCTGGTAGCACTAAAGAAAGAGGTTTATACAACATAACAGTTTATGCAAAGGACAACATAGGAAATGAGGGTGAAGAAAACTCTTCTTTCATTGTTTATGCTAAGCTAAACATCTTGCTTTCCACTCTTTCTGACAAATATTATCAGGGTGATACTGGCTCAATATACTATGCTGTAAGAAACTTTACAAACAATCCTGTACCAAATGTTACAGTAAACTTTACAATTAAAAATCCTCAAGGCGATTTGATATACATTTCTCCTCAGCTAAAGACAAATGCTGATGGCAGTATATCCCCTCTTCCAACCTTTTCTCTCCCTTCAGATGCTCCTCTTGGAAATTACTCTTTATTTTCATTTTCCGAGTACTTTGATGAAATTACAAACAAGCATATAGAAATACAAAAGAACTATACTTTCCAAGTATTCTCCAGGACAGTTACTGTTACAGGACTTTTTGCTGACATAGAAACTGCAGTTGTTTGGTATCCTGATAATGTGATGAGGTTCGGTATTCTTGTGTACAATGGAGAAGGTAAGCCTGTTGATCCAACTAGCATGAACTTAACAGTTTATGATCCAGCAAACAACATATACTTTTCTGCTAACTTGTCTCAGATGACAAAGCAGTCTACAGGCTATTATATTTATCAGTATGCCATGCCTTCAACAACTCCTAGTGGAATGTTCTTAGCAGTGCTAAACGTGAGTCAAGAGAATTTCCAAACTATGAAGCTAAAAGCTTTTAGAGTTGCTCATGGAGGTCCTTACGATGTAAGAATTACTTTGTTAGAAAATGAAGTTCAGCAAGGAAGCTATCTAGATTTTGTACTAACTATAGAAAACAAGGGAGAGGTTTCTCAAGATGTTTTTGTAGAATATTGGGTATCTTCTCCACAGAATGTTACTTACTATTCTGCATCAGAAGCAGTCTATACACCCTCTCTCACGAATCAAAGTTTTACAAGAAGTGCTTACATTTATTCTACACAACCTTTAGGAACTTACTTTCTAAATGTTAGAGTTACTTACGACACAGTTCAACCACCTATACTAGCAAATGCAAGCTTTTTGGTAGTAGCAAGAGTAACCCCAACAACTTTGCCTCCACCTCCAGGTCCTACTATTTATGTGCCTGTAGGAGCATTTCCAGCACCAGCACCTACTGAGAAAATAATAGCAGGAATTTTGATTTCAAAGTACAATAACAATATAACTCTTGCAAAAGGCTTCACAAGTTTTGAGACAGTAACGGTAAACAATACTGGACAAGTAGATTTAGAGAATGTAAGCCTTCTTTTGGTAGGAATACCTCTAACTTGGTTTAACATTACACCTGAATATTACAAAGTACTTCCTAAGGAGCAATCTGTTGTCTTCTTAATCTCTTTCGACATTCCAAAAAATGCTAGAGTTGGGAGCTATGGAGCGACTTTAATTGCAAGCTCTGGAGTAGTGAGCGATCAAAAGAAAATAACGATAACAATTGTAGAATCTGTAGAAGAATTGTTAAAAGCAGAAATTAAAAAGCTGAAGGACGATTTATTCAGCTTAGAAGTAGATACAAAAGTTGCTGAGAAGGAAGGAAAAGATGTCTCTGCAATAATACTTTTGATAGAAAGCATAAAATCCTATATAAAAAGCGCAGAAGAAAATTTGGAGAACAAAAAGTTTAGTGAAGCTTTGGAAAATGTTGGAAATGCTAAAAACCTTCTAGAAAGGGCAAGAGTTATGTTAAGCAAGGCAGAAATAATTGTTAAACCACCTCCTGCAATTCCTTTCTTCCCATGGCTAATAGTAGTTTTAGTAATTGCTTCTGCAATCTCTTCGGTGCTAGTGTTCTGGATAAAGAAGAAAAAGAAAATAGTTGTAAGACCATGGGTAATACCATTAGGAAGGTTGGCTGATGCAGTTAAAGCAAAAAAGGTTAGCAAAGAAGATTTGATAAAGGAGAAAGAAAGGTTGCTAAGAATGCTTGAAGTTCTGGAGAAAGAGAAGGAGGAAAAGCTTATAAGTTTAGGGGCTTACAGAGAGATGAAGAAGAACTTAGAAAAGAAGCTTGCAGAAATAGAGAAAAAGCTTACTTAAATACCTACTCCTGTTGCAACTACTGTAATAGTGGCAGTATTCAAGTTGCCAAAAGGTATTCCTAATGGTGTATATATGTCTAAGGTAAGTGTATGAGTTTCATAAGGTACTAAATCGTGAGCTTGTATGTATCTGGAATTCTGGCAGGTGCTAAATCCGTTTCTTTTGTCATACCTATATATGTAAATTTTTTGGCAGTCATAGGATACTGCTACACAGCTTTCATAAAGTGGTGCAGTTTGTCTATTTATGCTGAAGTATCCAAAGTTGGCATCGCCACCATTGTAAGAAATACCGTCTGTAATTGGTGTTCTTGTTTCTGCAGTACCGTTGTCTACATCATCCTCTATAGCAAACTGTGCCCCTGTATTGTTGCAAAAGCCACCTGTACCATTACCAACTAACCAGTTATACTCATAAGTAGTATTCTTGAAGAAGCCCCAAGCAACTGGACTATTCACACCAGTCTTAATCATGTTTGATACGTCTTCAGTCCAGTTCCACTCTATTCTACCAGCAAAGAAGAACTTATTGTAAGTTTCGTTCTTAAAAACTATAAGACCGCCAGCTGCATAATCAGTTGCGTTTGGCGACCCATAAGGTCTTGTTGTCTCATCAGTCAAAGTA
>Ga0272445_1001006_pt1 | contig 23520 bp, 26 predicted proteins | sample YNPCB0031_FD_194404 | JGI IMG/M metagenome (GOLD analysis project Ga0272445, IMG submission 194404) | Hot spring sediment microbial communities from Yellowstone National Park, WY, United States - YNP-CB-003-1 | ecosystem: Environmental > Aquatic > Thermal springs > Hot (42-90C) > Sediment... | reverse complement strand
AAAGCTCGCCGAATGTGCAAGGTCGCCCGTGCGGCTGTAGGACATTTATAAACCCGAGTTATGTCTGGGCCATGGGTGAGGAGGTTCAGATAGGCGCAACTGCCGTGGGGGTAAGAGTGAACGAGGGCGTTGTGCTGGCGGCTGAGAAGAGGGTTTCCTACGGCTTCTACACGTTGAGCAAAACCGGCAAGAAAGTGTTTATCATAGACGACCGGCTGGCCATAGCCTCCGCCGGAATAATAGCCGACATGCAGACCCTCGCCAAGATTCTTAAGCTCAACGCCCGCGCCTACGAGCTAGACATGAAGAAGAAGCCAACTGTAAAAGCCATGGCTAAGTTGCTCTCCGTAGTTATGTTCAGTAGGCGTTTCATGCCCTTCTTCGCCGAGGTGCTGGTAGGCGGCGTAGACGAAGAGGGGGCTCATCTAATCGTGATGGACCCGCTAGGGAGCTTGATAGAGGACAACTACGCCGCGTTGGGCACCGGCGCCAAGGTGGCCATCGGCATACTCGACGCCGCCTACCGCCCCGACATGACGCTTCAAGAAGCCAAGAAGCTCGCGGTACAAGCCATAAAGGCCGCCATTGAGAGAGACCCCGTCTCCGGCGGCGGAATAGACGTCGCAGTCCTCGACAAAAGCGGCGCAGGTGAGGAGGAGATAAAGCTCCAGCTAACGCTCTAAAAGACTACGAAACCCAGTTGACGTAAGCAATCTCGTCACCAAGACGCATATTTAGTCACAGAGGAGAATTCGTATCCCCTTGTCTTCTATCTGCAGTTTACGTAACAACCCCCTTGCAGAACAACTGCAAGAAACGAGATTCGTGTCGAGGGGCCACTGGGTACGTGGAGCTTTCATTGAGGCCCCGGCGGGCCGCTCCAGTCCGTCTCTACTTGCGTGTTGTTAAAAAGCTTTTTGAGAGAAAAATTTATAAACTAAAGATTCATTAGGCTTTGCCCCTAACCCGGCCATAGGCGCCGGTGCTACGCCCGGTCTCTTCAGAACCCGGAAGCTAAGGCCGGCGCCGCGGACGGGAGTACTGGGGTCCGCGAGGCCCCGGGAAACCGCCGTGCTGGGAGGGGGCTTTTCCTTCTCTTAAAAACAAGACGGAAAAAAGAGGTTTTTACGGGACGGATACGTAGAGCGTTATGAACCTCGTCACAGACCCCGACGTTGCCCTGATTACCACCGGGTAGACGCCGGTCGCGGCGCTGGACGGCACCGTCACGCTGACCGCGGCAGAGTACGGCGGGATGCCGCTGTTTGGCGATATGTTCACGGACCAGCCGCTCGGCGCGCTGTGGACGTAGAGGTAGACCTTACGCGGCGCGCCGCTCAGCGTGGCCACGTACAGCTTGAACTCCGCTACGGAGCCTGGCTTAGCCGTGGCGTTTACGGGCTCTGCCTTGACGGCGAAGTCCCACTGCGACGCGTTGACCCACAGCTGGTACTTGTAGCACACCCTGATGTCGTTATCGCTAGGCCGCGGAACCGGCGAGACCTCTATCACCCCCACCACGCTGAAGATGCCGGGGCCGCTGGCTGACACGGTGAATGTGAGCGTCTGCGTCGGCGGTATAGGCGTCGGGATGATCTGTAGCATCGGCGTTATTGTGAGCGACGGGTTGCCGAGCCAGCGCCACCTAGTCCACGGGTAGCTTATGGCGCCGCCTACCTGTATCTGTATCTCGTAGGGGGCTCCGGGGTCCACCAGTATCGTGTTGGGGCCCACCACGGTGGCGTTTCCGCCCACCAGCGCCACCTCGGGCTTGCATATAAGCGGCTTGACGGGCCTCGTCTCGTTGAACTGGCAGGTCGGCAGAGTCCCCGGCGACCCGCCCATGAGCACCTCTATGGAGACCCTGTCGGTGCCCGCAGACGGCGTGACGTAGAAGGTGAACTGGCCCGAAAGCGGCTGGGCAGGCGACGGCGGCGAAACCGCGAAGGTGGCATAGCCGGCGCCGTTGCTGGAGGTCACCGGGACGGACGGGCTCGTGCTGTAGGGGCCAGAGGAGACGTCGGCGTTGGACGCACGCAGTGTGACGTATATGGGCAGGTACGCCCACGGCGCGGAGAGGTATACGGTGAAGCGGTACGTCTTTCCAGGCTCCATGAGGTAGGTTCCGTTAATATACGTCGCATTGGTGTCGTACTGCACACTGGGACACTGAGGCTTCCCCACCTCCAGCACTGCTGTCATGTTTGTTGCGCAGACCACAGCACCCTGCGACTGGCCGGCCAGCTGGAACGTCAGCGGGAAGGTGCTGCCCGGCGTTATTGTGCTGGTTATCTGTATGTCGAATGGGAACGTCGCTGGCAGAGTCGTTGGAGGTACGTTGAAGGCGTGCTGACCACCGGCCGGGTTTACGATGGTGTACGCCGGGTGAGGCAGGAGGCGCAGCATGTAGGAAGCGGGCGGTAGCGACCCGCCTACCTGCACTTGGAAGCGGTATAGGCCGCCGGGCATTACCATGTATCTGCCGCCGCCGAGGTATGTGGCGTTGGTGCCGATGATCTGTATGGTGGGCTTACACACCGCCTGCTCCTTGGCCATGCCCTCCGCCGATGTCCTGTTCATGCACGTCTCATACATACCTTGAGACCGCGCGGTCACGGTCACGCCGCCTGAGCCCGCGCCGGTCGCCGATATGTCGAAGTAGTAGATGCCGTCGCCGCTTATCGGCATCGAGGCGGGGCTGACGGTGAAGACGCCGGACGCCGAGGCGCTGAGCACGGCGGGGTACGGACCGCCCCGCACCTCCACGGCCAGCCTATACGTCCTGCCCACCTCCAGCACAAGCGGCGTGGAGTTGAGGATGCGCACGTTCCAGAAGCACCGCCTAACCTCTATGGAGGTGACGTTCTTAGCGGCGCACTGGTAGCCCTGTCCAGAGGCGCTGACCGAGTACACCACGTCGTAGCGGCCTGGCGGGGTCGTCATAGGTATGATGAGCGCTATCTGCGCAGTGAAGTCCGTCGTGTCGCTAGACGGAGTCACGCCCGCCACCGTAAGCGGCGAAGGCGCAGACGCGGAAAGCGTGGCGGTCAGCCCCGAGGGCACCGACTTCACCAAGACGTCTATGGTCGCCAGGAGGCTACCGGGGCCGCCTGTGACCCACACCACCGCGTTGCTCGGCGCGTTCACCCACACGGAGCACTGCCTAACGGGGGGAGGCCTGACCTCCACGGTCGCCAGGGTGATGTTGTTTCTACACACCGTGAAGTTGGGAGAGGAGAAGCTCACAACCAGGGGGAACGTGCCTGATTCACGAGGCCTAACCATTAATATGATATCATATACGACGCTCGGCTTGCGCTTATCCATGACCTCGTATTCCGCCCAACCTAGGCCGTAGGCAGTGGTGTACTTCAGCTGGTCAGATGTAGCGTTCTCGCTAGACAGCCCAAGAGGTATTATATCCGCGTTGCTGAGGTTCAAACGAACCTTAAAGAGGTAGTACCCGCCGGTATATACACTGTCAATGTAGTATATGACTGCTCTTTCGCCTTTGACTTCTAAGAGGCCGGGAAAAGTGTAGCGGGCCCTGAAGAGGTAGGTCTGTCCCGCTTCCATGACGTATCCTTTGTCTGTGGCTGTGGCGTTTGTGTATACAATAAATATATTGAAGTCCATGCAAGGCTTTGCTATCTCGAATTCCGCCAGCTTGGCGGTCGTGTGGCAGATCGTTTTGTTCTGTAGCTGGAACCTGCCGTCGATTACCGGCACGAACGTCGAGGGCGCAGGGGCGTCGCTTCTCACATGTATGTAGTAGGTGAGGGAGTTGGGCGGCGGCACTGGGGAAGTTAGGAATTGCGGGTTAGGTGGGAGTATGGACACATATGGTGCGCCGGGGCCGTTGAGGTAGAGCCACAGACTGTAGGGATACGTCGAAGATGCTGGGATGCTTCCGGCCACGCCGACGGTTATGTAGTAGCTACGGCCGGGAAGTACCACGTATCTGCCGTTTATTTTGGTGGCGTTTGTGTCCTTCAGCGAGAACTCGGGCTTGCACGCTGGGAATTTGATCCTAGTCCCGTTCTGCACCTGGCAAGACGGGCATGCGGAGCCGGGATTCGCGGTGCGCGGGGACGTGTAGACGAAGCCCACCGCCCCTATCCCGTCGCCGTCGGGGTCAATAAACCTGAACTCGTATAAGTCGTTGACGGGGCCTGCCGGTATGTCGTAGTAGCCGGTAGACGGGTATACAACATCTGCACCGCTGGCGGAGGCGGATAGGCGGCCGTCGCAGCCGTCCTTGATGAGCCTGACCTGCATCACGGCGACTGGCCCGTCGTACGAGATGTTCTCAATGTTGAGCGCGGCGCATCTGCCGGGAGGCGGCGTAGTGGTGGTCGGGGGTCTCGTGGTGGTTTCTGTAATAGCCGTCGTCGTGGGAGGCGGTTTTGTAGTGTCGGTGGGTGATGCGGGTGGCGGCTCGGTTTTTGTGGTTTCTCTCGTCTCCGTCGCGGTGATTGTGGTTGCTGTGGTGGTTGCGGTCTGGGTTACGGTTATGGTTGTGGTGGTGTTTATTGGGGGGCCTATTATGATGTAGATCACCGATATGGCCGCTATTGCGGCTATCAGCGCCACTGCGATTGTTAGGCCTGTTGCGGGGGACATTCCTCTTAGCTTGGTTTTGGGTTTGGTCATGGAAAACGGGCTTGCGGACTTTTAAAACCAGTTTAGTTCAATGTTTGTAAAGTGGATAGATTTATATTCGGCATGTGTGTTTTCCGTGGATCTGCCGCCTGGTGAGCATCTGGTGGAGGTGGGGTGGTGGAACCCCCTGGTGTGGTACAGGATAGATGTGGCTCTCAACGGGTCGGCCGCCGTGAAGCCTGTGGTCTTTGGTGGAAAAATATATTTGTTCATAAACAATATTGAACCTGTGTCTGTAGCTGTGGGCGTCAGCTACATACCGGTATTCCCCCTCGCCGTGGCCCTCTTCCTCCTCCTCCACAGGGAGGAGGTTCTGCGGAAGCTGTCGGCCGTGTTGGTCCCGCTCTATGCGCGTCTACTGAGGGTGAAGGACGTGCTTACCAACGAGCGGAGGGTGCAAATCTACGAATACATAAAGCAACGGGGCTACACATGGCCCAGGGAGATCGAGAGGAGGTTCAACATGGCGTACGGCGAGGTGGTGTGGCACCTCCAGGTGCTGGAGCGGACCGGCTTGATCTACAGCTTCAGGGCGCTGAGGCGCAGGATATACGCACACGGAGCACTGGAGATATCTGAAGCCGTCCACAGAGTATTCACGGAACTGGCCGGCAGAGCCCCCACAGGTGAGGAGGTGGAGGCCGCGTTCAGAACGGCGGTGAAGACAAGTCTCAAGACGTGACCAGCGGCGCTAAGGCGCGTTGCTCACCTTTACAGAACTTACGTAATCCACCACCATGTCGAAGTTCCACGCGGTGGAGGGCGCGCCGCGTTGCACGGAGAACTTAGCAGTGGCGACTAGGTAGCCGCCGCAGAACACGTCGACGCGGTAGTCGGTGGCCGGGGCCTGGTAGAGGGATACGGAGCCGTCCGACGCCGTATATGTAAAAAGCTGGAGCCACCTGCCCCCCGTCAGCACATCCACGACCCGGGCGTAGCAACCGGAGACCGGCCGGCCGTCTCTCTCCTTCACCGTTATGGTGACTGGGTAGACCCAGGTCCTGACCTTGCCGCCGGTGGGGTGTCCCAGCTCCGCCACGTCGCGGGACACGGCGCTGTCGTATACCCAGATCACCCGGCCCGACGCAACCTCCTCAAGCGACGCGACGCCCCAGGCCACCCGCAGGTTGAAGCCTCTCCTCCAGGGCACGCCGTAAACCAGGTCGCCTCTAACCACGTAGCTGAGAGCCACGAGGCGACCCTCCTCGTCGTAGACAGCCACGGTGCCGTACCCCAGCGGCCTGTCGTTCCAGTCCCTCACCTCAAGAGCCGCCGCCACCGCCGCCAGGAGGAAAACCGCCAGGAGAAGCCTCACGGAAGTACGTGGGAACCGTTAAAAATTCTTTTCGCCGGCTCTCCGTGAAAATAATTCTGTTCGGCGGGCTCGGATTCATAGGGGTAAACCTGGCCGAGGCCCTCTCGGGCCACGAGCTCTACGTTGCACACAGGCCAGGCGCCAGGGAGAAGAAACGCGACCTCGCCGACTTCGCGTCCCGGTACGCGTCGTTGCTGGAGTACAGAGAGCCCGGGGAGGCACTGAAAGCCGCGAGACCTGACGTCTTGATCAACCTGGTGGGGGAGTACTTCGGCGACCCCCAGACGCTTTGGGAGGCAAACGCCGAGTTCCCCCGGCGCCTCTGCGAGGCGGCGAGGAGGCTCGGGTGGCGGGGCAAAGTGATCCACTTCTCCGCCGCGACTGTCCGCGGGCCGGTGGGCGACGTCATCACGGAGGAGCCCCGGCACCTCGAGGGCATCCAGCCCGCCTCAGACTTCGACAGGTCTAAGGCCGCCGGCGAGGAGACCGTGGCGAAGTGTTTCGACGACTGGGTCATCGTAAGGCCCACGCTGGTCTACGGCAGGTTCAACAACCACCCGGAGTGGGTCGCCTTGACGAAGATGGTGACCCGCGGCTTTGCCCCCATGGTGGGTGCGGGGGTATCTGCCATATCTGTAAAGGAGCTGGGGAGGGCCGTCCGCGCCGCCTTGCCGCTGTCTCGGGAGTACTTCTTCGCCACCGAGTGTCAGCCGAGGCCGCTGTCGGACTTCGTCAAGGCCATCGCCAAGGCGCTGGGGGCCCGGGCGCTCCCGGTGCCGGTCCCCAAGGCCCTCCTCAAGGCGGCGGCGCCCAAGGACCTCAAGAAGCACATGCCGTTTCTAGACAAGGCCTTCAGTTGCGAGAAGATGAGGAGGCTCCTCGGCTTTGCGCCGGAGCCGCGCTTCGAAGAGGAGGTGGCGGAAATGGCGCTCTACATAGCATCTACATTTAAAAAGAAGTAAGTTGTGTATTTTATGTCTCCTCCCGCGGTCTTCATCTTCAGGGACTGCCCCCCTCCCCACCTTATGGCCCTCGCCGAGTGGGGCTTCGTCGTGGCTTCGCTCTCTAGGTGCCCCGGCGTGGAGCACGTGGCAGACGTAAGGAGCTACATAGAGGGGAAGTTCGTCATCATAGTCGGCGACAGGAAGCTGGCGGAGGAGCTGAGGGTCGGCCACGCCACAGTCGCCGAGGTGGAGAAGTTCCTCCGATGGCTCTCCAAGGAGGTGCCCGCGGTGTATAAGCCCTACATGCACTGACCTCCTCCTCGCCTTAAAGGGCGGGGGTTCCCTTTGGGCGGGGAGGCGCCCTCGTCCCGCCTTCATAGGCCCCTCTGGCGGGGGTCATGGGGGCGGCCCGGGCCAGCACCGCGGGCCATTTGTCACCGGCCTTCAATGACCTGAGCGAGGTCCAGACGGCGCATACGACGGGCCACGGGACAAGCGGATTTCTCTTCTTCGCTACGTCTTTTGGCATAATTCCTTTCTTCAACCTCTTCCTCGCCTCCTTTACGTCCCACCAGATGCCCTTCACCCACCCAGTGGGGGTGACTCTCCACAACATGTTTAACACCGCCGCCACGTCTCTATCCAAGACGTGGCCGTGCGGACAGTGCAAAGTACGCCAACTGCCGTTGTCCCTCAAGAGCGTGAAGTGGATGGGGCACACCTTGCTGTTGCGATACGGCAAGACGTATACTACTACTGAACCAGTTTCCGCCGCCTTATCCTCAACAGCCCTTACGAGCCTCTTAAACGGCGTCTGCCTGATGCGGTGTCTCAGCTCTCTTTTCTTCACCCTCTTCTCCTCAAGGCCGATCATCTCCTCTTGCGGGTTTTTGCCAAGCTCCTCGGTTATTATCACTGCTGGGCTCTTCGTCATCTCGCGGGCGATCTGCCTTACCCGGCCTTCCTTCCGCCTCCTCTCCCTAAGCCTCCTTACGAATTTTCTAAACTCCCTCGTGTCTGTAACGTTCTGCCTCTTCTCCTCCTCATCTCTACCCGCGAAGGGGTATTTCTGCTTCAGCTCCTCAAGCTTTTTGCCTCTAACCGTCTCGTACCGCTTGGCGAGTCTGCCGAAGTCGGTCCTTATCGAGTACACTGCTGGGTTTATGTACTGCCTATTCCACTGCGCCACGGCGTCTACCGTGGCCAAGAGGCTCACCTTGGCGACTGCGACCCAGTTCTCATTTACGTCGAAGGCGGCGACCTCCGCCGGAGGCTTCCTCTCGGGCGCCACGTCGAAGACGAATACGGCGTACCATCTGCCCCTCCGCCGCTTCAGCATCAGCGTGGAGGCAAGCTCGGCCTCTTTACGAAGAACTCTCCACCAGTAAAGCCAGAACCTCCTATGCGGCTTTATCCAAACCTCCCTCCTCCCGCCGGGGAGAGACAGCGCCAGCCTAACGGGGGTTACGGACCCGACTGCCTTCTTGTAGCTCCAGCTGTCTTTAGCGAATCTTATTGAAACCTGCCGAACCTCGGGGCGGGGTTTGTGGATGCGGCCGTCTCTCTTCAGCTCCAGAAAAGACTTGCCGGTCTCTACGCCTTGGTTTATAGCCTGCTGGATCAGCTGGGCGGGCAAGGGGTACAGCTCTCTGAAGCGGCGGTACAGCTCGTTGTACTTCTCCTTCTCCAGCGTCCCTCTCTCTGCGACGTAGGCGGCTACCTCCTCCACGATGCGGCGGTACGACTCCTCCACGGCGTAGAGCTCAGGCGGCGGGCTCTCCACCTCCACAGCCACTGCCCTCCTCACACACTCCATGCACCCACCACCCATAAAAACCTTGATGAACTACATCCCCGCCCTAAAGGGCGAGACTTTCCATTATCAGTAATCCTTAAATACAGAGGGGGGTCTATGAGGCATGAGTTTTGAGAAGAACCTCCTCGAGAGGATTGCCTCCTACATCCCCGGCTACGCGGGGTACAAGGAGAAGGAGGTGCGGAGGGAGACAGACGCCCTCCTCAGGAGGCACATCGCCTCCATCTTGTCCTCGGCGGCCGCCCAGCTGGTGCTCAGCCCCACAGACGCGAGGGCCGTCGCGGCGAACCCCGACGCGAGATTTCTCTGGGACTCAGTGAGGGCGGCGCTGGACAAGGTGACGCAGAAGATAGACAAGGCGCCGCACGGCTACTCCGGCTTCTTCGACCTGGTGAAGGTGGACGAGGCGGCGCTGGAGCAAGTCTACAGACACGACCTGGCTCTGGTGGAGGCGGCCAAGAAGGTGGCTGACGCGGTGGCCTCCCTCAAGGCGCTTAGGCCGGGCACGGCGGAGTGGGCCGACGCCCTTAGGCAGATCCTCGCGGCGCTCCAGAGCCTCGACGCGGCTGTAGACGAGAGGAACAAGATCCTGAAGGGCATAGCAGAGGCGCCTCCGCCCGTGTGGGAGAAGCCGGCTGGCGGGGAGAAGAAGAAAGGCCTCCTGGACCGCCTCTTCAAGAGGGGCTAAACGCCGTGTCTAGGTACAACATGAGGAGGACCCCCGTTATGAAGCCGAAGGTGGGATACGCCTTCCTCCTCCCCTCGGCGTAGATGTCTGGGTACAGCTCCGCCACGGTCACATACAGCATCGCGCCGCCGGCAACCCCCATGGCGAGCCCCAACACGGAGGGCAGACCAGCCGCCGCGACGCCGGAGACGACGGCGGCCCCGCCCTCAACCAACGCGCTGAGGACCCCCACCGCCACGGCAGTTCTCACCAGCCGGTACCGGAGCAACGGCATCACCACGGCGACGCCCTCAGGCACGTCTTGTATCGCTATGGCCAGCGCCGTGACGAAGCCCAGCTCAACGTGGTAGGCCGTGGAGACCCCCACGGCGAGGCCCTCTGGGATGTTGTGGATGGTTATGGCAAGCGCCACCAGCCAACTCCTCTTCACCTTATTCGCCAGCTCCGGAGGCCCCTCGTACCCGCGCATGAGGTGTTCATGCGGAGTAAAGAGGTCGAGTAGCCGGATAAGCGCAACTCCGCCCAGGATGCCCAGCCCCACTTGCCAGAACCCCCACCCCTCCACGCCGGGGAGTATCAAGCTGGTGAAGCTTGCCACCAACATGATGCCGCCTGTGAAGCCGAGGCCGAGGTCTAGAAGCCTCTCGTCGTCCCTCCTCAACAACGTCAGCAACGCCAGGGGCACCCCCAGGAGAGTCCCCACAGTGATGATGAGGGCGTTCTGTAGAAACGGCTCCATTTAAACAGGAGGGTTCGGAGCTTAAATATTTAAACCGACACACCGGGCGGACAATGCCACAGGTAATTCAGTGGGTGAACCCCAAGGAGGGGGAGATCATATGGCGCTACCCCATCGACAGGATCGAGTGGGGCGCCCAGCTCATCGTGGAGGAGTGGCAGGCCGCCGTCTTCATGAGAGACGGCAAGGTCTACGACGTCTTCAGGGCGGGCCGACACACCTTAACCACGGCGAACCTCCCCCTCCTAACCCAGGCCCTGACCAGGGTGGCCGGCTTCGAGAAATCCCCCTTCACGGCCGTGGTGATCTTCGTCTCGCTGAAGCAGCACCAGCTTCCCTTCGGCGGCAGGGGGCAGACGGTGGAGCTCGCGCCGATACAGTTCTACGGCACGGCGTGGTTCCGCGTCGCCGACCCGGCGCTCTTCGTCACCCAGGTGGTGGGGGGACAGAACATATACACCACAGAAGACCTACAGAAGTTCCTAAGGGGCTACTTCAACGAGCTCCTCATGGCCGAGCTCTCCAGGCAGTCCATCTTCACCATATACGGCAACCTCGACCAGGTGAGCTTCATCGCAAAAAACGTGCTGGACCCCAACATGAGGCGCATCGGGCTTGAGCTGATAGACCTCAAATTCGAGGGGCTCGACGTGACGGACCCCGTCTGGAGAGACCGCCTCTTCTACATAAGAGCCACCGGCGTCAACCCCGCCGAGTACCTCCGCATGGAAACCGTGCAGAAAGCCGCGGCGGAGCTCGGCAAAAGCCCCGGCGCCGCCGCCGGGACCGGCATAGTGCTGATACCGCCCCTGCTTTGGCCCCAGCAGACTCAACCACCCGCCCCTCAGCCGCAACAGCAGCAACCCGCCACAATGGGCGCCGCAGTCGCCGCGGCGCAACAAGGCGTGCGGTGCCCCCAGTGCGGCTACGTGAACCCGCCGGGGGCTAAGTTCTGCATCAACTGCGGCTACATGCTTGGGAGGAGGTGTCCCCAGTGCGGCTCAGTCAACCCGCCTGAGGCGAAGTTCTGCATGAACTGCGGAGCTAAGCTAGAATGACGCCGGGCGAGACCGCCGCTGCCATAGCGGCGTTGGCGGTGGGGATATACTTAATAGCCGCCTCCCTAGGCGCAGTCCAGCTCGCCGTGAACCAGCTGGTGGGCCTTGCCGTCGGCGTCTTCGGAGCGGCCTACATACTCGCCGGGCGCACCAGGGAGTCGGCCTTCTGGGGCGGCGTCTTGGCCATACTCGGCGTCGCCGTGGCCGCAGGCGGAGGGGCTTCGCCCTTGTTCATCTTAGGCGTGGTGCTTGTCTTCGTGGCGCTCTTCGCCCTACTGGCCGGGAGGAGATGACGCTGTATCTCGCCATCGGCGGAGGCGGGGACGTGGTGATGGCCGCCGCCCTCGCCGGCGATGAGGCGGTGGGCCAGATCCCCTGGGAGAGATATGTGGTCGACCCCGCGCCGGGTCCGGTGCCGCCAGACGCGTTGAGGGAGGTGGCGAAGGTCGGGGAGGGTCTCTACCTCGCGACTCCCCGGAGCTACGTGGAGCGGGGCGGCAGGCGGTTCAAGACCCAGGGCATGTGCGTCGCCGAGGTGTTGAACAAGTCCGTATACCTGGTGGACCCCTACAGGCGGCCCAGCGAGCTGGCGAAAACCCTCGCCGGCTTCGGCAGGGTGATTGGCGTAGACGTGGGAGGAGACGTCTTGGGCGTCGGCTGCGAGGAATCTCTGGGCAGCCCGCTGGCGGACGCCTACGGCTTAGCCGTCTTGGCGAGACTCGCCGAGATGGGCGTGGAGGCGGAGCTGTGGGTCATGTCGCCGGGCGCCGACGGGGAGCTAGATAGGGAGTACGTGCTCCAGAGGGCAGCAACGGCGGCGCAGGCAGGGGGGCTGATAGGCCTCGTGGGGCTCGCCAGGGGGGAGGTTGAGGTTCTTTCCCGCCTCGTTGAGACCTGCGTCACCGAGGCCTCGGCCGTGGCAGTGCGCGCGTTTAGGGGAGAACACGGCGTGTCGACGCTGAGGGGAGGCCTCAGGAGAGTTGAGGTGGATCTCTGCGCCGCCGCCGGCCTCCGGCTGGACCCCAAGGCAGTCCTCGGGATGAATAAGGCGGCCCGGCTGATATACGAAAAAGACGTCTCCATAGACGCAGCCGCCGACCTCCTCCTGGCCGAGGGCATACCCACGGAGCTCCACCTGGAGAAGCTACTGGCGCAGGGCCTTGACCCCCGCGCCGCCGTGGAGGAGCTGAGGAAAAAGAAACGTTGCTAGGCCTTCGCCGCCTGGGCCGACTTAGCCTCCTGTAGCAGTTGCCTATACCTCCCGCCGTCGAAGGGCCCGACCTTGGCGGCGGCGCTTTCGATGTTTACCCTTATGGTCAGGGCCTGGCCGTACACCGTCACGTTGAGGAAGACGGTGCCTCCCACCGTGAGCTGGACGCCGGCGAACTCGCAGACGTTAGCCACGTAGGTGCCCGCGCCGCTTCCCTGCAGGTCGCCCAGAATCTGGGCGAAGACCTCGGGCCCCAGATATCCCCTCTCCTCGTATAGGGTGCCGGCGTATCCGAGGTGCGTGCACCGGCCCTTCTCCGCCCTAGTCACGTTGACCCCGCGGAGGAGGTACAACATGGCGCTGTCGGCCGCCGCGGTCTCCGCTTGGCACTGCCCCGCGGCGTAGCTCACTACATACGTCAAGTTGCCCTCCGTCGCCGACTTAAACGTGATCTTGACCGGGCCCTGAGGCGGCAGATTCATCACAAACTCGCCAAAGCTGTAGTTGCCCTCCGGCCCCACCCCCACCACGTTCCAGCCACTCATCCTCAGAGAAACATCCCCTACATAAACCGTCACGGTCACCGTGTAGTTAACCTCGTAATTCCTAGCACCAAATGGTGGCTGCGCGGCGGCGGGCGTGGACGTCGTCGTGGCGGCCGGAGGAGTCGCGGTCTGCGGCGTCGACGTCGTCGCCTTGGCGCTTTCCGTCGTAGATGTCTGCGGCGTCTGAGTGGTCGTGGGCGTCGGGGTCTCCGTCGCACCTTTCTGGGCCGTGTATAGGAAGTAGAGCCCGGCCCCCGCCACGAGGATCAGCACCAGAGCCACCGCAACTTTGTTCATAAAAATGGCGAGAGGCGTTGTTAAAAAGGTTTCGTCTCTGCAGGGGCTACTTCCGCCTCTTTTCGAAGGGGTCCTCCCCGCCCAGTACTTCGCTTAACAGTCTCTCCAGCTCGGCCGCCACCTCGGCGCCTCTGGGCGACTCCTGAAACCTGCGGTAGTTAACCCTAGCCACAGCCGCCAGCCGCGACCTAGGCACAGGCCCGCCCATAAGCGCATGTAGAATCCTCGCCACAACGTAGACGTCAGGTGAGAAGCCTCCGCGCCCGCTCATAAAACTCCAAAACCCTACGCACCCCCTCCGCGGCCTCCCACTCCACCCTAACCACTACAGTCAGCGTCTGGTCCTGTACGGTAGCGGCCACAGAGGTTGTGCCGTCTACAGAGAGGGGGGACCCCTTCAGACTCACAGACCTCAGCCACATAGCTCCCACTCCCGTTGCCGCCTAAGATTTTTGATTGCCGACATGCCCCCAAAGATTCTAACGTTAACGAAAAATGCCTAAGCGTCTCTAAGGAAGTTGACGGGTTCGTCTCAGGAAAAAATGTTTATTTTCCTTTTCCCCCTCCGTCTCCGCCACTTGCAGAACCGCTACCGCCTGCGGAGCCTCCCCAGCTCCGACTGCCCCCGGCGTTGCCCGCCCCTCCGCCGCTGCCGCCGCTTGAGGCGCCGTGTTTTTTGGCTTCCTGCGCCTCTCTTATCGCTTCTATTATGGACTTCTTGCCTTTGACGAAGTCTTTGATTATGCTGTTTCTAAGCGAGGGGTCTACTCCGGTTAGTTCTCTCAAGAGGGCGGCGGTGTTGTTTAGCCATTTAATCCGGTCCTCGGCCCACTGCCGAGGTATGCCGGCAATCTTCATTTTTTCAAAGTGGTCTAGCAACTGGCGTAGTTGATCTCTTATTTTTTCTACTTCGTCAAGAGTCTTCTGGATGTCTGCATCAGACATGTTTTCAGTTGCAACGCGGCTCCTGATCTGTGCCTCTGCCCGTATCAACTGCCTAGTCGTGTTAAGCCACCTAATGTTATTTTCAATACTCCACGTGGCTTTACTCGACGCGTTTACAGAGGCCAATAGATTTCTAACTCTCATCAACGTCTGCAGTCCACGTTCCGTGTTGTTGGCTACCTCCTCTATGCTCTTTGAGGCGTTCAACCACCTGTACACAACGTCGACGGTTTTGTTTAGATGTTTACCTAGCTCCTTCACTGCGGCGAGGCGGATTTGTCTTATCTCCTCAAAAACGGCCTTTGGGTCGGATACGTTTAACATCTTTAACTCCCCCACGCCGATCATAGGCAACGGCGCCACGCCGCCGCGGCCCACGATAAACGTCTTATTGAGCTGGGCCAGGAGGTCTTTGCATTGAGGCAACGTGAAGTTGGCGCCCGTCGTGTTTACATATAGCTCAATAGCCTTACACTTAAGCCACAGGTGGAAGTCTCCGCTCGCGTTGGCCGACGCGGCTTGAGCCGCGGCCGCCAGGAGGAGCGCCGCCGCTATGCCTATCCTTACTTTCGAATCCATAGGCCTACCTACGTGGGGGGATAAATAGAGCACCCTAGAAACTACGTGAGGAACAGAAGGCGCACATACGCGGAACAACGGCGGCTACCCGATCCTCCTGAGCCGAAGCGCTTGACGTTTTTTCGAGAGGTGTCGAGGCGTTGTGTATGTATATATTCCCGACGTCGAGGTCGGGCGGGTCTATAGTTTTGCCTCTGCTTTATACCGTCCTCTTCTTGCGGCGGCGAATGCGGCTAGCCTCAAGGCGGCGCCTGTGCTGGCTATTAAGCCTCCCAGCGTCCCCAGCTCCGGCCTTAGGCCGGCCCAGAGGGCCGTTAAGGCGCCTAGAGCCGCCGAGCCCAACGCGGCGGTTGCGGCGAAGGCGGCGGTCTGGGCCCTGCCGCGTCTAGAGAGGGGGTACTCCATCTGGATGACGGTGCCGTCTGTGGCGTCGACGGCGGCGGCGTACTTCCTGCCTCCGTATTGATACTCAAGAGCCCAGACGGGGAAGTAGGCTATGCCCTCGAACCGCCAGGACACAGTCACCTTGGTCTTAAACACGGAGGCGTAGGCCTCCGCCTCTTCTATAAGCTCGCCGAGGGTGTAGAAGGCGGATTCGGGGTCTAGGTCCGGCTGGTGGAAGACGCCCATCTTCTCCAGCGAAGGCTTAAAGGGCGTCTTCCAGCAGGTGGGGAAGCGGTAGCCCCTCGGCAGCTCCACAGACGGCTTAGACATGGCGAGGGCGGCGGCGTCGGTCTCCAGCTCGGGCAGGGGCTGGAAAGACACGTGGTAGAGGTAGAGGGGGAGGAAGTGGAGCTCAGCGGCCGTGGGGGTGGCCTGGGGCAGGTCGTCCGGCGAACCCGTCGGCTTTAAGTTGAGCGCCGCTCGAAACGCCGCCGTCTTGTCCGCCCGGGGCTGGAAGATGAAGACGGACTCGTAGGTCTTGCCTTCGCTCACCACCGTGCCGCAGTAGGGACAGACGTAGAACCTGCGGCCCGGCGGCGCCTCGTACCTCGCCCCGCAGAAGGGACACTGCATCATTTCTCCACTCTTCTGCTCCTCAGCAGGCCCCCTGCGGCTAGGTAGGAGAAGACGGCCCCGGCGGTCAGCGCTACGGTGCCTGTGAAGAAGTCTGCGTGGTAGAGGGCGTAGCCCAGGCCCCCGAGGACGCCTCCGGCCGCCACTGCGCCCAGGAGGCTGGCGGCTCTGTGTTCGGCAAAGGCAGGCTCCTCGGCCACCACCACCTTGCCGTCCCACCCCGCCACGTAGTAGTGGTAGTGGGAGCCGTTGTAGAGGTACGTCATGACCCACAGGGGGAGGTAGGTCAGCCTAGACGCCTCGAGCCGAGCCACTTCGTAGTCCACGGTCTTGTCCTTCACGGTGGTTGCGGCAGTTAAAACCCCCACAGCCTCTCTTGCCCTCGCCGCGGCGTCTTGCTCCACGCGCGTCAGCAGGCGGGGGATGAGGCTCCTCACGGCCTTGGCCTTGGCCCTCTCCGGCGTGATTTCGGCGGCGAGGAACGTGCCCGTGCCCTGCGCGGCCACGTCCGTCAGCGGCTTGGGCTCCGGCGCCGTGTCGAAGAAGTGCTTGGTCAACGCGTCGGCGGAGAGGCCCCAGGTGGCTCGGCGCGCCAAGACCGCCACCACGTCGGAAAGCGAAACCCGGCCGGCCACCTTCACCACCTTGGTCACGATCTCGGACCTGGGCTGGCCTCTTACGTAGACCGTCTTTGTGTAGGTCACGACGACGGTGGCTCTGTAGTCGGCGTTCAGCCTTACGTCAACGAAGTAGAAGGGGAGGTAGTACAAGTCGGGGCTTGTGAAGTTCATGGCAGACATCCTCCACCGGAGGTTCAAATCCTTCTTAGTCCTCTCCACTGCCTTCTTCACCACGTCGGAGCTGGGGAGGCTGGGCACCGCCAAAACCTCCGCCGGGTTGCCCAAGAGGAAGTTGGGCCTGCCGCAGTATCTGCAGACCGCCACCACGGAGTCTGGGGTGACCTCCAGCGGAGCCCCGCAGTAGCTACACCTAGGAGACTCCACGGCCCGGCCGCGGCAAAGTATTTAAAGTTGTACGGCCGCCCTGCGGTGGAGACTTTTGCGTGGATTAGGGGGAGGAGGGCCCTCTACGATCTGGCCAACAGCGGGGTGGCGAAGCTGGAGGTCCCGGCCGCCGCAGAGGCCCCTCCTCTGGAGGACGTCGTGGCTTCGCTCTACGACGTGTCGAAAGGCGAGGTGGCGCTGACAGCGGGGGCCCAGGAGGGCAACTTCCTGGCCTTCGCGGCGGTGAAGCCGGAGGTGGTGGTTACTGTGCGGCCGGAGTATGAGCCGATTTACAGACTGCCGGAGGGCTTCGGCGTAGGGCACGTGGAGGTGGGGAGCGTCTGGGAGGCGGATCTGAGGCCGGGGGTCCTATTGGTTTTTTCAAACCCCAACAACCCCACCGGCGCGTTTCTGACGAAGAAGGAGCTGTGGCAGCTGGCCGACGACGCCAGGAGGAAAGGCGCGTATCTCCTAGTCGACGTAATATTCTCAGACTTCGTCACAGACGACCTCAGGGGCTGGCCTCTGGAGAACGTGGCGTACAGCCACAGCACCGACAAGTTCTACACAACCGACCTACGGGTGGGGTGGCTCTTCGGCGACAGGCGGGTAGTCGAGAGGGCGCGTTTTCTCAAGGACCTGGTCAACCCGGGGCCTAGGGAGCCCGAGAGGCGGGCCGGGGCGTACCTCCTGTCTAGGAGGGAGGATGTGAAGAAGAGGAACCTGGCGCTGATTAGGCCCAACGCAGAGGCCCTGCTGTCGGCGTTTCCCCAGGCACGGTACGTCCCCCACATGCCCATCGCCCTCGTGGAGGCGGGTTGCGACGACGTGGAGCTGGCGGAGAGGCTACTGGCGAGGGGGGTCAAGACGGTGCCGGGGAGGTTCTTCAAGGCGCCGCACGCCGTTAGGGTGGGGCTCGGCGTGGAGGAGCCGGGCCGCTTCGCGGAGGCTCTGAAGATAGCCAGAGAGGAGTGGTGCCAAGGCGGCGGGTAAGCGCATGCGCGGCGTCTACCTCTGCTCTGTGTGTGGGCGCTACGTGGAGGAGGAAAGCCACTGCGGCCGCCCGGCGGCTGCCGTGCTGGACGGCGCGACGAGGCTGAGGATTTCGAAGCTCCTCTCCCTGGCCCTCCGCCACGACCCGACTGCGCTGGGGGTTACGGTGGACAGGGAGGGGTGGGCCGACGTAGATGCTGTGTTGAAGGGGCTGGAGAGGGCCGGGCTTAGGACAGACGCCGCGGTCCTAAGGGCGCTTGCGGAGCTGGACGACAAGGGGAGGTTTGAGCTCCGAAACGGCAAAATCAGGGCGCGCTACGGCCACAGCATAGACGTGTCCATCAGCTACCCGGAGGACGCGACGTCGGCGGCGCTCTACCACGGCACCTCGCTGGACTACCTCCCGGCGATGCTGAGGGAGGGGATACTGCCCATGAAGAGGAGGTACGTCCACCTCGCGGTGGACGTGGAGACGGCTTGTCTCAACGCCGCCCGGAGGCCCCGCCCCGTGGTGCTAGCGGTAGATGCCCAGTGCATAAGGAGGCGGGGGTACAGGGTGTACATCGCCTCCCACAAGATAAGGCTGGTCCAGTACGTCCCGCCGGAGTGCGTAGAAAAGAAAGTTACATGCTAAAGGAATCGCCTCACCCGCCCCGCGCCGGGGGAACCTCCGCCGCGTTCCGCGTCTTCGGGCGCCCTGCTGGCGGGCGCCTTTTTGCGGATCTGTCTAGGCGCCTCGCGGACGTCGACCCCTCTCTCCACTGAAATCAACACATCTCTCCGCGCCGCCGGGTCAAGCGCCCTCAGCACAGCTGCCGTGTTGTTTAGAAAGGTCGTCCTCGGCGTCAGGACCCCCCTCAGCGCGGCCAGCTTCATGGCTTCGAACCGGTCCATGAGCTCCCTCAGCCGGTCCCTCAGCCGCTCCACCTCCGCTGTTCCGTCGTCGAGCTCCTTATCCGACATGTTCCCGCCCACCCATTCAGACACTATCCACCCCCAGAGCCTCCCTTATAAGCTTAAGGTCCTCCAGACAGCGGTTACGCGGCGTGAACCGAGGGAAACCTATTTATCGCCGTGTGGATCTGCCGGTCATGTTGATTCTCTTGAATTTGACGGCGCCGCCTCTGCTTATGTTGTTCTTACCGGCGGCGATGCTGGGCAACTATACCCTGCCGGCCCCGCCTGCGTCTGACGTGGCGGCCTTCGGCCCCGGCGGGGAGCCGCTTCCCACCTGGGTGATCAACGGCACTTTGTATATACTGCAGGGCGGTGACCCCGCCGTCGCTATATATGTCCCCCGCTTCGAAAACGCCAGCGGGGTCTACAGAGTAGCGCTGGGCTACGGCGACATCGTCATACAGGCACCGCCCGGCGTCATGGTGGAGAACATCAGCCCAACGCCGCGGGACGTGAAGATAAACAAAACCGGCCTCTACCTCTACACCACGGGCCCCGCCGCCGTCACTTACTACTTCTTCACAGTTACGGTTAAGCCCACCACAACCCCCACCCCAACGCACACGACCACGCCGCAGACCCCCACGCCGACGCCAACCGCGACGACGCCAACGCCGCCGACCCCACCCACCACCTCCGCCCCAACCACCCAGCAACCACCCTCCGTGCCAGCTCTGCCGCCTGAGGCGTTGGTAGCGGCGGCGGTCGCGGCGGCGGGCGCCGGCGCCGCGGTTTACCTCCTGAGGCGGGGCCGGGGAGGCGGGGACGGTTGCGGAGATCTAAACGAGACTGATCTGGCGATACTCGCAGAGCTGGAGAGGCAGGGCGGGTCTCTGGAGAGGGCGGCGTTGCAGTCGGCGCTTAACCTGCCCAAGACCACGTTGCACAGACACCTCCACAAGTTGGCGCGTTACGGCTTTGTGCGGCTCGTCCAGGCGGGCGGCGGGCAGCGGGTGGAGCTTCTGAGACGTTGTAAATGAGCGGTTTGAGGGCCGGCGTTGCGGGTAGCTTAGTCGCGGCGGTTGTTATCCTCATTCTCCTACCCCTCATCGCCACGTTGGGCGTTTCGCACCCCCTGAACCTTTCCCTGATGACTCTTCTGGTGGCGCTGGCTGTGTACGTCTATCTCTCGTTTAGCCGGCAGCTGGGGGAGCCTTGGTTCGTCAGGCTGGGGCCTCCCGTGATTGGGGCATCTGCGGCTGGGGTCGCTCTGCTGTGGGCTGGCCAGCAGGTGGGCGTTGCGTTGATAGCTGTTGCGTATTGGGGCGAGCCCGTCTTGGGGTACTTCATATACAAGAGGCTGAAGGAGGTCAGCCGCCTCTGGGCGGCCCTCTTCCTCGGCTCCGCCGCGGCGTATGCCTACACCCTCCCGGCGGTTCTGCTGGGGCTGTGGCAGGTGCCAGCCGCCGCAGATGCGGCGAAGCTCGCGGCGCTGGTGTACTTCCTGAGGAGGTTGAGGTGATGGAGGTGGTCCCCGTCGGCGAGGAGTCGCTGGGGGTGAGGTCCATGTGTCTCTATGTGGAGACCCGCGACGTGAGGATTCTCTTCGACGCGGGGGTCTCCCTGGCGCCCCGCCGCTTCGGCCTGCCACCGCACCCTCGGGAGCTGGAGAGGGCCAGAGAGGTGCGGGCCTTGATCCTGCGGTTCGCCGAGGCGGCGGACGTGGTGACGGTGAGCCACTACCACAGAGACCACTTCACGCCGTGGTACCCCAGCGTCTATATGGCGACTGACGGTGAGACGTATAAAAGGGTGTACGGCGGGAAGAGGGTTCTGTTGAAGAACCCCGACGATTTGAACTGGTCGCAGAGGAGGCGGCACTACGGCCTATCCAAGGCGTTGCAGGAGGCCGGCGCCGAGGCGGTATACGCCGACGGAAAGGAGTGGAGCTTCGGCGGGACGCAGATAGTTGCATCTCCCTCGCTGTGGCACGGCCCCGCCGGCTCCAAGACGGGGCGCGTGGTGGCCTTCGCCGTGAGGGACGGAGAGGAGACCCTCGCCTTCGTGCCAGACGTGGAGGGCCCCGTGGAGCCGGAGCCTGTGGCCTTCCTGCGGCAGGTCAAGCCCACCATTGCGGTGGTGGGCGGGCCCCCCACTTACCTCAGCTGGGAGCTGGAGAAGGCGCTTAAACAGCTCGCTGAAATCATCGCCCTTAAGCCCCACACCCTAGTGCTAGCTCACCACCTCCTGAGAGACGCCCAGTGGCGGGAGAAGACAGGCCTGGTCTTCGAGCTTGCAGAGAGACACGGCGTCGCGGTCACGACATATGCAGGTCTGGCGGGGCGCCCCGAGGAGTTGCTGGAGGCCCGGCGGAGGGAGCTCTACGAAAAGGAGCCGGCGGAGGTCGAGCCGCAGGGGGAAGAAGAGGAAGATTAAAAAGCCGTGCCGTGAAATAAACGTGGCGCAGGTCATCATCGCGGGCTCAATCTACCGACGGCTCAAGGAGGAGGCCGAGAGGAGGGGCGCCGCCGTGGACGAGGTTGTTGTCGAGCTTCTGGAGGCGGCGCTGGGGGCGTCTCTCGACCCGCCGGAGCGTGCCGAGTTCCACCGCGGTCTTGCGGAGAAGTTCCTGCGGGAGGCCGAGGAACTGCTGGCGAGGGGCGACTACGTCCAAGCCTCCGAAAAGGCTTGGGGCGCCGCCGCCCAGATGGTCAAAGCAGTAGCCGCCAAGAAAGGAAAAGAGCTGAAAAGCCACGGCGACCTCTGGCGATTCGTGTTGGAGGTGGCGGGGGAAAACGACGAGTTGCGTCGGCTTTGGCATGTGGCTAATACTCTTCACCAGAACTTCTACGGGGGGTGGATCCCGCCTGAGGGGGTCAGACGGGCTGTGGAAGACGTGAAGCGGTTTGTTAGGATGATGAAGGAGCTGTTAGATGAAGGAGCGGTATAGGTTGCCGTAGCGGCCCGGCATGCCTCTTACCGGCATCTCGTAGCCGCATTTGGGGCACTTGTTGTTGCGTAGCTCTATCTTCACGGCTCTGTCGCCCACCCTCTTGATGACTGGGTGGCCGCAGCGGGGGCAGTAGGTGTGTTGGCCGGGGTGCCCCGGTATGTTGCCGACGTAGACGTAGTCCAGCTCTTTCTTGGCACGCCGCCATATGTCCTCCAGAAGCTCCGGCGGTGTCGGGGGGTTGGTTAGCCTATGCGCCGGGTAGTAGGCAGTGACGTGTAGCGGGGTCTCCCTGCCGAAGGAGGCGACTGCCTCGACGACCTCCTCAGCCTCGTCGTCGTTTACGCCTGGTATGACGAGGTAGGTGAACTCTATGTGGACGCCCAGCGACTTGGCGGCTCTAGCCGTGGAGAGCACGCCGTCTAGCCCCGCGGCGAGCCATCTCCGGTAGGTGCGCCTCCCGCCCTTGATATCTATGTTCATAGCCTCCATCCCCGCCTCGGCGAGCCTCCTAACGGCGTCTTCCGTCAAGTAGCCGTTGGTGTTGATAGAGGCGTGGAGCCCCGCGGACTTGGCGGCTCTGAAGAGCTCCTCGGCGTATTCGGCCAGTAGGGTGGGCTCGTTGAAGCTTATGTTGACGCCGGAGTCGCCGTTTTCTAAAGCCCACCTTATCACCCTCTCGGGCTCCACGTATGTGCCGGCTGGGGAGGCGATTTTGCTGAGGTGCCAGTTCTGGCACCAGGCACAGGGAAAGTTGCAACCCCAAGTGCTGATGGTCACGGCGGAGGTGCCGGGGTAGAAGTGATATAGAGGTTTTATCTCCATCGGCCTAGACTCCGCCGCTGTCAACAAGCCGTACGCCGCCGTGTAGAGCGTCCCGCCGAGGTTAAACCGCACGCCGCAGACCCCTACGGCGCCTTCCCCCAGCCTGCACCTACGGCGACACAACGTGCATTCAATCCTGCCGTTTAGCCTGCGGGAATATGGCGAAGGACGTACGTTAGGCAAGCGGAGTAGCCCCCTGCTCACCTTGTAAACAGCTGTGGGCCAAGAGTAAATCGGCACGTATAACAATACGCAATAAAATATTTTAGCTGGGGGTGGGTTTAGAGGAGGCGTGACTGGCGAGGGCGAGTCCGACTGGTGGGGACGCCGGGTCGGCGAGAACATTGACGTCTTTATCTTCGTCGTAAAGCTTATAAACAGTATCTTTGGGCCAGCCATGTCGCTGTTGATGCTCTTCAAGGGAGAGGTGCCGAGGCGCTGGCGGGGGCTCAAGGCAGAGGGCTTGGAGGTGAGGTCTCTAGCCGAGGGCCTGCCGGAGATAGAGGGCAAATTCGTCGTGGTTGTAGGCGACAGGGAGCTGGCCGAGAGGTTGCGCGTTGGCTACATGTCTGAGGAGGAGGTGGAGGAGTTTTTCCGCTACCTAAAGGAGGCCCTCAGCCGCGCTTCCTCCGCCTAACGTAGAGGAAGCCCCCGACGGCGGCTGCAACGGCCGCGGCGGCGCCTCCGATGTAAAGCCAGCTAAAGGTGAGTTCTTGGGCCGCGGCGGGTCTGGTGGTTGCGCCCGGCCGAGGGGGTCCGAAGCGTGTGGAGTTGGATACCGTGACTGTGACTGTGTAGGGGATTGTGTAGAGGTTGCCGTAGTTGTCGGTGTAGGTGACCACCAGCTCTATGTTGTACTGCCCCGGCGCGGTGGCGTTGAAGCTGAGGGGTATCGTGGCTGTCTGTTGTGGGTCCAGCTGGCCTGCGAAGTATATGGGCGACGTGATGGGCCTGATGCCGCGGGGCGGCTTCGCCTCGACTTGTAGGTTCGTAACCGAAGTGAAGCCCTTGTTTACGATGGTTATAGACACGTAGA
>Ga0272445_1001005_pt1 | contig 23521 bp, 14 predicted proteins | sample YNPCB0031_FD_194404 | JGI IMG/M metagenome (GOLD analysis project Ga0272445, IMG submission 194404) | Hot spring sediment microbial communities from Yellowstone National Park, WY, United States - YNP-CB-003-1 | ecosystem: Environmental > Aquatic > Thermal springs > Hot (42-90C) > Sediment... | reverse complement strand
GCAGTGAGTTTCAGTGGTGGTAAAGATTCAAGTTTAGCTTTATATTATGCTTTGAAACAAGGTTATGATGTAAAGTTTTTAGTAAATTTTGTTTCACAAAAATATAGACGAAGTTCTTTTCATGGTATAAAAGAAGAATTGATAAATTTACAAGCTGAATGCTTAGGAATAAAATTGTTAAGTTATCATGTTGGGCTAAAAAATTCTTCTTATGAGAAAAAATTTAATATTATGTTAAAAAAATTAAAGAAGTTAGCTGTAGAGTATTTTGTATGCGGTGATATTTATCTTGAAGAACATCCTAACTGGATTAAAAACCAATGTGATAAATTTGGCCTTAAATTATACGAACCTTTATGGAAGAGACCTACTTTGGAACTTATTAAAGAATTTATAGATTTAGGATTTAAAGCAAAAGTTGTAAGTGTAAATGCTAAAGTTTTACCTAAGGATTTTGTTGGTAAAGATTTAGATGAAAATTTTGTTAGTGAAATACAAAAATACAAATGTTGTATCTGTGGTGAAAATGGAGAATATCATACTTTTGTATACGATGGACCTATATTTAAAAAAAGAATAAAGATTTTAGAAACAGAGGTTGTTTTTAGAAAAACTTTTTGGCCTGCATGGTTTTTGGATATTAAAAATGTAAAAACTGAAAACAAATGAATAAAAGATTAAATGATTTAATAAACAATATACAACTGCTAGATACAAATATAAGTGTCAAAACTCAGCAATTGCTTGATAACCTTACAAAACCAAAAGGTTCCTTAGGTGAATTAGAAGAAATTGCTAAAAAAGTTGCTGTTATTACTGGAGTTGAGAAACCAAGAATTACAAAAAAATTTGTTTTTGTAGTAGCAGCAGATCATGATGTTGTTGAAGAAAATGTTTCTTTATACCCGCAAGAGGTAACATATCAGATGGTATTAAATTTTTTAAACGATGGTGCTGCAATAAATGTGTTTTCAAAACATGTAGGTTGTGAAGTTATAGTTGTAGATGCAGGAGTTAAAAAAAATTTTGCGATTAAAGAGAACAACAATTTTAAGATAAAAAAAGTTAATAATGGCGCAAAAAATTTTACAAAAGAACTAGCATTAACAAAAAATGAAGTAGAAAAATTGTTAATAAATGGTATTGAATTAATAGAAGAACTTGTAGGGAACAATCATAGAGAAAAGAATGAAAATTTTCTTGTTTGCATAGGCGAGATGGGTATCGGAAATACAACAGTTGCGTCAGCTTTAACTTCTTTTATCTGTGGCAAACCTGCAGAAGAAGTTGTAGGTAGAGGTACTGGTATTGACAATGAAAGATTAAAAAATAAAATTCGTGTTGTAGAAAAAGCAATAGAAATGCATAAACCAAGTATTTATGATCCGATAGATATTTTATCAAAAATAGGTGGTTGTGAAATTGCTTGTATGACAGGTATTATCTTAGGATGTGCTTATTATAGGGTCCCAATTATTTTAGATGGATTTATATCTACATCAGCAGCACTTGTTGCAAGTTGTTTTTCTTGTAAAACAATTTCTTATATGTTTGCAGGACATCAATCCTTAGAACCAGGACATAAAATACAACTTGAATTTTTAGGTCTAAGACCAATCTTATCATTAGATATGAGGTTAGGCGAAGGGACAGGTGCTGTTTTAGCATCAAGTATTGTTGAACTAAGTTGTAAGGTTTTAAATGAAATGGCAACATTTGATACTGCTTCTGTGTCAAGAGCGATATGAAAGATATATTGAATTTGGTTTTATCAACATTAAGTTTTTTAACAATTTTTCCTGTTAAAAAAACATATAAAAATTTTGGATACAAAATGTTTTTATTTTTTCCTGTTGTAGGATTTATGCTAGGTGTTGTGTGTTATTACTTATATTTTGTGTTGTTAAAATTTTTTAACAAAGAAATTTCTGTTTTATTTGTTTTGTTTTTTTATATTTTAATTTCTGACTATTTACACTTAGACGGTTTTGTTGACACAATAGATGCTTTGTTCGGTAGTATAAAGAAAAACCATATTGAGATTTTGAAAGATCCGCACATAGGCGTTGTTGGGTGTATATATTTGTTTATAATTTTGTTAGCAAAATATTTTTTGTTTTATGAAAGCAACAAAATCTCTTATATTCTTACACCTATGTTTAGTAAGACAGGGTTAGTTTTGTGTGGTTTTTTTGGTAAAAAACTAACTGATGGAGTCGGAGAAAAATTTTTACATAGAAATTTTTTTATAATAACCTTTTGCTCTTTATGCTGCTTTGTTTTATTTTTTCTTGTTTTGCGGAATTTATATTATTCTGTAGCATTTGTTGTAATTTGTTTTTTGTGTACATCTATTCTTTCAAGTTTTTTTAATAAAAAGTTTGGTGGTATAAACGGAGATGTATTTGGATTTATAAACGAAATTTTAGAAATTTTATTTTTGATAATTTTTGTTGGAGTAAAACTATGAAAAGAAAATTATAAATTTAGCCGGTGGGAAAAAGCACCTAAAAGAAACTCCTGCAGGGGAAGAATCTTTTAAGGTGAAAAATAACCCCACCGGCTAAAGAAATACTATATTATTAAAACATAATTTTCAAGAAATAGTCAAATAGTTAATGGGTTAGAGAGTTATTGAGTTATTACAAAATAGAAAATAAAACAAGAAGGAGGGAAAATGAGATGAAAAAAATATTTTTATTTATAATTCTTTTTACATCATTAAATTTTGCAGAAGAGATATTTCTTTCAGCAACGAAGGAAGGAATACCACAAAAATTTCTTCCTTCTAATACAATAGTTATAACAGAAGAAGAAATAAACCAAACAAATGCAAAAAATGTTGGTGAACTTTTAGATCGTTTGACCACAGTTGAAGTAGGACATTATGGTACATTAGGTAGTATAAAAAATTTAAGAATAAGAAATTCTACTGCTGACCAAGTGTTGATATTACTTAATGGAGTCCCACTAAGTGGTTCAGGTAAAGGTGCGATAAATCTTGCTTTGATACCTACTGAATCAGTTGAAAGAATAGAAATAATTCAAGGAAGTTGTTCAGCTTTGTATGGAGCGAACGCTGTTGGTGGTGTTGTGAACATTATAACTAAAAAAGCACAACAAAAAAATGTTTCATTAGATTTAACTTATGGTAGTTTTAACACATATAATTTTTTAGCAAATTCTGAGTATACAACAGAAGATTTTTCTTTTGTTGTAAATGCTTCTAATAAACATTCTGATGGTTGGCGTGAAAATTCTGATTATAATTCGTTATCAGGATATGTAAATTTTTCTTTACCTATACTTTATGGTAAACTTTCATTAGATACAATGGTTAACAGTTCAAAATTAGGTGTTCCTGGACCTACAAATGTTCCTATGTCAGATTGGAATGGTGAAAAAGAAAAAAAAGCATCAACACCGTATGCAAAACAATATGACGATTTGTATTTTATTAATCTAAGTTATGACAGCAAAATTTTAACAACAAAAATTTCTTATAACAACCAAAAGCTTGTGTATGACAATTCTGAAGATCCAGTTAGTTGGAACAAAACAAAAACAGATTCAGTTCTCAATACATTAAGTTTGTTAAACACGATATCTTTACCATACAAATTTTTTGTATCACTAAATTATGAATACACACAGATTGACCAAAGATATCCATTGAATCCAAATGACAATTTTAAAAAAGATGTCTCAAACATCGGTGTTGCAATACAAAAAGATATAACATATAATAAACTCAGTATTGTCCCTACTATTAGATGGGATTCAAACTCTCTTTTTGGGAACAAGTTTTCACCTCAGATAATGTTTGTGTATAATCTTGCAGACACAAAATTTTCTTTCTTGGCAGGTACTTCATGGCGTGCACCGACATTTTTAGATTTATACTGGCCTGACCAAATATGGGTAAAAGGTAATCATGAGTTAAAACCTGAAGAATCATATTCAATAGATCTTGGATTTGAACAAAATTTTGAAAAAGTAGTAAAAATAAAATTAAATCCGTTCTATAGATACATAAAAAACCAAATTAGATGGTATCCTGTTGATCCAACTGATCTGTGGTCTGCATGGACACCGTCAAATGTAGATGAAACAATTGCACAAGGTGTTGAAGTTGGTTGCGAAATTATCCCTATGAAATCTTTTAATAACAAACTCTCAGTTTTGGTTTCTGATAACAGAATAAGAAAGAAAGGTGAAGAAGAAAAAGGTTGGCAAAAACAAGCGTATTCACCATTGTTCTCTGCAGTGTTAAATTCTGATTTATCTTTACCTTTTGGTATAGATTTGGTAAATAATTTTAAATATACTGATGTTCAATACTCCTCTGATGGTGAGACAGGAACAAAATTAGATAGTTTTGTTTTATGGAATTTAAGAATACAAAAAACAATATTTAACTTTGCCAATTTGTATTTACAAGTTAATGATTTGTTAAATCAGAAAGGTGTGAATCGTGTTGGGTATCCTCAGCTGGGAAGAAATTATGAGACTGGGTTAAATGTGAAGATATTATTTAAATAATAAAACCGAAATGTTTTACACAGATAGGCCTTGTTAGGGCTTATCTTGTATATTTTAAAAATTTATGAAACAAAGTTTTCATATACAATGGCATATAACAGAAATTTGTAATTTTGATTGTCTACATTGTTATAAAGAACCGTTTAGAAAAGAACTTGGTATTGAACAACTTAAACTTGTAGCTGACAGAATCATTGAGTTTATGGACAAAAACAATCTTGGATTGACGATTTCTATTACTGGCGGTGAACCGTTTTTAAAACCTGAAGTTTATGATATTGCTGAATATGTTGACAAATTTGATTGTGTTAAAGAGATAAATTTTATTACAAATGGTAGTATCATACCAGAAGAAAAAAAATTAAAATTTTTGGCAAAACTTAATAAAATATATATTTCTTTAGAAAGTGTTGAAGCAAAAATAAATGATTTTATCCGCGGCGAAGGAAGTTTTGAAACAGTTTTTTCTAACCTTAAGTATTTTTGTAAAACTTACAATGTGGGAATAATGACAACATTGATGAGTTGTAATATAGAAAATTTAACATCTAATTTTGAAACATTTCTAGGGAAATTGTTTTCTTTAGGTGTGAAAGAAATAGTTTTTGAAAGGTTTATCCCAGTTGGTAAAGCAAAAAGTTTAAAAAATTTTGTTGTACCACAAGAAAAAATTTTAAAGTTTTATTCAAAAATTGCTGAAGTGTTGGAACTTGAGTATGAAGAACTTAAAAACTTCCCTGCTGTAAAAATAGTAAATAATGAGAACCCTATCGTATATGTTGCTGATTGTATTTGTGGTAGTAATGGTTGTGCTGTTTTACCAGATGGTAGTGTATATCCTTGTAGAAGGTTTACAAAAGAAGTTGGGAACTTAGTTTTTGAAAAAATGCAGGATTTTTATCCTTTGGATAAAAAGTTTTTTAAACATATTGACTTATCTTTGTTTAAAGAAAACTTTTCTTGTTATGCAATGACAAAAGCTTTACAAAACTCTTCCAACAGTTGATTTTTGAAACAAAATAATGTAAACAAAAAATAAAAGATTGTAAAAATAAAGTTTGTTTTTTGGAGATTTTTAAAAATTATTTTTTATGCAAAAAAATAAATCATTACTTTTCTATGTATGTCTTATCCAGTTTATCATTTTAAATATCTTTTCTCACAATCTATTTGCTTTTAACTGGACCGAGAATACAAAATCTGATTTTGAAGACGGATATTTTTTCAGATCTACAGTAACTGCTGATGGTAAACTAAAAGTTCGTCAATGGAGCGATTGGTGGAATACTTCCTGGCCACAGAGAATACCTATTGAAATTAATACTACAGGTATAAATGAAACATTGTATGATTACCAAATTTATTTTGTTACAAATACAAAAGCTTTAGTAGACGCTGGCAAACTTGACCCTGCTGGTACAGCGATACGTATAGCAGGACCTGATGGTAAAACTTTAATACCTTTCTGGATAGAAAACTGGAATATAACAACTTCTACAGGGTCAAAAATATGGGTTAAAATACCAGAAATACCGCCTGATACTAAAATACAGATTTATATGTATATAGCTAATATTTCTACGGATTCGTTATCAAACCGTGACGCAGTGTTTGATTTATACGAAGATTGGGAAAGTGGACAAATAAGAACACAAACACCATGGTCTAACACAGGCTGGGTTTGTGGTGGTTCAGCAGCAGCAAAGTTTGAGATACATACTTCTACAGATCCGTTATGGAACTTTACTACATTATCAACAGGCACTGTTAATGTTTTTGAAGGAAGGTATTGTGTTCGTTCAGGGACAATACCAGCAGGAGCAAATGTGTATTTACAAACAACTTTATCTTTGTCATATCCAGCAAGGATAGAATTTTATTGGTCTTGTTATTCTGAAGGTGGTAATTATGATTATTTAAATTTTTTAATTGGTCAAGCTGAACAAGGAAGAATACAGGGACAAGCAGGATGGACTTTTGCTGCGTTTGGTTTACCTTCCGGAGATAATACTATAAGATGGCAGTATCAAAAAGATCTTTCAGGTGATGCACATTTTGATCGCGGGTTTGTTGACAAAATTGTTGTAAGAAAATATAATTCTGTCCTTGACAGTCAAATGGCACAACGTGTGGTACCAAAAGAAATTGAAATATGGAGTCAGTATTATAAATATGCTGAGTATTGGTCTGGTGTTTTTGATACACAAGGTGAAAATACAAAATTTGTTTATTCTTCATGGACAGAAGTTTTGAATGGTCAAACAGTAGAAATTTATGCTCGTTCTGCTGATTATTATTTTACAACTTTGAGTACATATCCTTCTTTTTCAACAAATAAATTACCTAATTTGGGTGATCCTTCAGGATTACTTCCTCGTGGGAGATATGTTCAATATAAAATAGTTTTCCGTACAGATGGTACAAATACGCCTGAAGTTTCAAACATAAACTTTACTTACGAACCATTACCATTACGAGCATATGATTTTAATGGAGTTGCGTTATCATCTACTTCAATAAAATGGACCTGGACACATAGAGCTACTTATTATATTGATGGATATAGAATTTATTCTTCAACAAGACAATACAACAAAGATGGTGGATATTTAGTTATTACATCAACTTCAGAAGGTTTGCTTGCAGAACTACCGCCTAATGCAACATACTGGATTGAGGAAAACTTACAGCCAAATACACAATATGGACGATATGTTGTTGCGTATACAACTACAGTAGCTTTTTTTGGTGGTAATGCGTCAAGAAATATTTTTGGTAAAGATGAACCAAGATATGTTTATACATTAGCTTTACCTCCACAATGTACTGCTGAAAAATATCAAACTACTGGTATACCACCATATTATGAATTTGTCCCTATTTCTACAGGTGTGTGGTATAATATAAAAGAGTTTTCATTTACATCAGCGATTTCTACAGGAGCGGGCCGTGTTGCGTATTACAAATGTATTTTTAAAACAACGACAACCTGGGATGACGATTCTAGTTTTATATGGTATCCAACATCACAGACATATACTACAGGCGGTGGAGAACAAATAATTGAACGTCCTATAATTAATCTTATTGCAACAGAAAATTCTAACAATTGGTATTTCCAAGTTAAAAGTTATAATGGTGATAATGTAGAATCTGGATACCAAATTATAGGACCTTTTTGGTTCAAAGGATGTCCATCACAGATAACAGATTTAATTGCGACAACTGCTAAAGGTGAGGAAGGAACTGTAAAACTTACTTGGACAGCACCTACAGACGATGCTGATGAAGGAGATTTGAATAACGCAAAATTTGTGATAAAATATCGTGTAGCTGGTATCATAGATACTATACAAAAATTTGATAGTATCACTCCAATCTCAACCTCAACAGGTATGGTTCAAGGGATAATTGAAATATCTACAACAACACCTGCTGGTTCTCCACAAACTTATGTTGTTACAGGACTTGTGCCAGGATTAACTTATTGGTTTACTATTGTTACTGTTGATAATAACAATAACAGATCAGCAGTTGCTACTTATATAGATCCGTTAAACGGACAACCTGATATAACAAAACTTAGGTCAAGAGCGTCAAAAGTTACAAAAATTAAATTTGAAACACCATCGTATACTTTTTATGCTGGTGATACATCGCCAAAAATAAAAGTTGTCCTTGTTGATGAAAATAATGATTTGATAAATTCGCGGTTCGGTGCTGAATGTGATCTTTTAACTACTTCTTTAAAAGGAAAATTTTCTTTAGATGGAGTAAATTTTGGTATTACAAAACTTTATATTTTATCGGGTACAAACTCAGCTGAGTTTTATTATATGGATGAAAATGCTGGCATACCAGAAATTTCTGTGAAAGAAGTTGCTGCATTAGAGAAATGGAACGGTCCCCAAGGATGGGCTTCTGAGACACAAACACATACTATACTTCCTGGTAAAGCTATATCTTTCCGTGTAGTACCACAGGATGGTAACTATAATTGCCAGATTTTAGTTGACAAACCTGTATATATTGAAGCAGTGGATAAACTTGGCAACCGTGCAGTTGATTTTGAAGGTGTAGTAATAGCAACTTCATCGTTTACAGGGTTGATAATAGAACCTGCAAATGTAATATTTACTTTGTCAGATCAAGGACGGAAATCCGTTGTGTTAAGAAACTATTATTATGCTGGTGCAAGCAGTATTACAGTTTCAGAAATTGTTTCACAAGATTACAAAAAAATGTTGTTTACAGATTATTACAACGGTTATGTTGTTGGTAATAAAGGTATGTTAAAAGCCACTGCAGAAGGTGGATCAAGATGGTTTACAAAAATATATAGAAACGATTATTCTAAAGGATTAAACTCAGTTGCTGTTTATGAAAACATATCTGTTTTATGTGGTAATAACGGATTGATAATTCGTTCTACAGATAGTTTTGTTTCTTATGTTGAACAAAATATAACTTCTTCAGTATTAAACGATATAACTTTTGTTGATAGTATAACAATAGTTGTGTGTGGTAATAACGGAACAATTTATAAATCAACTGATGCTGGGGTAAGTTTTTATTCTATGAATTCTGGAATTTCTGAAAATTTAAATTCAATAGTTTTTATCTCAACTGCAGTAGGGTTTGTTTGTGGCAATAATGGTAAATTGTTGAAAACTACAGATAAAGCTGAAAGTTTTTCAGAAGTTAACACTGGAACTACTGCTAATTTGAACTATATAAAATTCTTAGATGATGGACAAACAGGATTTGTTTGTGGAAGCAATAGTATTTTGTTAAAAACAGAAGATGGTGGGACAAATTTTTCAACAATAAATGTTTCAACAGAAAATATTGTTTTGTACGGAATTGATTTTATTACACCGCAGATAGGTGTTGTGTGTGGTTCAAACGGCAAGATTTTTATAACTACAACATCTGCTTCTTCATTCATTGACATTTCTCCAAAAGAATATCAATCAGAAACTTTTTATACAATCAAAATGTTGGATTTAAACAAAATAATTGTTGCAGGAACAAATGGTAATATGTTGCTTACAACTGACAGAGGTAAGACATGGCAGAAAATTGTTATGCAAGGTTCATCACCACAGGATTATTTATGGAACGCAACTATCATTTCTTCTTTTGAAACAAAAACAACAAAGGTTGTTCAAGGAAAGTCAACTCTTGTTGCAACAATTGGAGTCAGATTTATGTATCCAAGTGCAACACCTACAAGAATTAATAAAATTACAATTAAAAAACTTGGTAGTTTACCTGATGAATATATCACTGCTGTAAAGTTTGAAAGTAATAGTGGTTCGTTTGTGAACGGTGTAGCGGAAATTTTGATACCTTCACAGCCTTTAATAAGGTATACTACATCGTATTTTAACATTTATGTTGATTTATCACCTGATGCACCTTTGGATACTACTTTAGCATTACAATTTGATTTTGGTTGTATAAATGTTTCTCAAGGTATACAATTTGGAAGAAATAACTTGCCATACATTACATACAAAGATACCACAACTTTAGAATATTTAGTTGTTGTCCCACCGATTGTTAATGTTTACATAGTTGATATTGACACTTCAGTATATTTACGTACATACACTGGGTTTGATAAAACAAAGGTTTTGGAACAAGGTGATAACGCTATTGTTATCAAATTTGGGTTAACTACTGACAGATCTGTTTCACCGTTTAGAAAACTTCGTGTGAATTTATCAGGTTCAAATATACGTGATGAAGATATTAAAATTGTTAAACTTTACTATGATTATCCTTTTATTGAAGAAAATATAGTTTCTTCAGCAACATTTTCAGGTGGTATTGCATTCTTAGATTTTCAAAAAGAACAAACAATATCTGATAAAACTACAAACTATTATTTTATCACAGCAGAAATTTCCCCTGAAGCATCATACTCAAGAGATACAACCGAGGTTAATTTTTCGTTCAGAATTGATATTTCTACGTCATATTTCTTACTTGATACTGAAGGAGTGAATACTATTTCATCAAAACTGTCAGAAATCCAGACTTCTATAAGATCAGAATTTGTACGTATTGAACAATCAAAAGATATTGTTTATGCACGATTATTACCAGATTTAGTTGCAAAAATACCTGAAAAAGTGTATCAATCAGAACGTATAGTTTTACTTCCAATAGGTGTATCTGTAGGTAAACGTGGGTTAGGAACAGCTTCTGCTGATTGGACAAAAATTACTGTTGAAAAATCAACATCTGCTGCTGATAAATATACAAGGTTTGACAGGTCTTCATCTACTGTTATAGAAGTTTGGCATGATGAAAATGGTAATGGTGTTTTAGAACCAAGTTTTGATAGAAAATTAGGTGAAAGTGTTTTTGAAAACAATGTAGCAGTAATTTTGTTCTCACAACCTGAGAAAATAGATAAACAACAATATTTATCAGAATATGCTACGTATTTTATTTCATGTTATATACCTAAAAATGCACAACCTGATGAAAAACTTAAGTTAATAATTTCTACAGGGACGAGTTTTACTTTAGGTGGTGTTGATATAACAGATAGTAGTAACTTTCCTTTAGTTTCTCCTGAAGTTACTATTGCAGATTGGCCTGATGAAGTTTTAACAGAACCTTATTCTCTTGTACCACAAGAGGCAGCGTTGTATGAACAAAATGTTCCAATAGCAAGGATTGACTTGTTAGCATTTTGTGATGCAACTTTAGATAAGTTAGTTGTTACTTCTGAAGGTACTGCTATGTCTTCTTCTACTGTAAAACTTGTTAAAGTATATTTAGACGATGGTGACCTAAGGTTTGATCCTACTAAAGATGTTGTTGTTGCTACTTCAACATTTGATTTGTTAGGTAGATGCGAACTTGTGTTTTTTAATCCACAACAAAAGTTGAAATATAAACCAGTCCTTGTGTTAGATGAAAAAGTTAGGTTGTTTTTAGTCTTTGATTTTAACGAAGATGCAATTCCTGATAAAACAATAGGTGTTGGTATTGACCCAACTGGGTTTAACTATAATCTACCTAATAGACAAAAACCGTTTGCTTATTTTTCAACACAAAAAATATTGTTGTTAGACAAACGTACACCTACAAAACCTGTGATTTCACCAGTTGTATATTACAAACAAGGAGTTGATACCGGAAAAGAAATTGAGAACAAAATATATTACACACCATATTCTAATGAAATAAAGTTTGAGTGGTATTCTGAAGCACCATATGGTGGAGGGATAAAAGCAGGATATGCTGGCATTGCTACAAGAAAATATGTTGTTGGAGTTTATGAAACACCTGATGTTGTGTCATATAAAGTACTTCCTTCTGTTGGAGAGTATAGTTTAACAGGGCTCAATCTTGAACATAACAAGTTGTATTATTTGTGGGTAAAATCTGAAAGTAACGCAGGGTTCAGCAGAGTAAGTTATGTGCCAATTTTTGTTGATAATACATCACCACAGCCATCTCAAACTCCACAACTGTCTCAACCGTCAAATAATGTTTATTGGATAAACTGTTATTTAACTGACGATGATGAAAGTTTGTTAGATTCGGTAGAAATTGAAGAACGTGTACATCAAGAAAATGTATGGGACACCATAGATACGATACCGCTTAATGTTCAAAATTTAATAAAAGATATTTATTTTGATAAAGTTATAAAGACTGTTAAAGGGACACAAATAATAGTTTCTTCTCGTAATGTTGTTTCTGACAATGTTATAGTTGAGTACAACTTTGTTTTTTCAAGTTCTACGCCAGAAAATGTTGAAGTTGTTAATTTTAAAACATTAGCTTCTTTATTAGGATATAAACTCGAAAATTATAACATAAGACTTAGTTATCGTGTAACAAATAGACAACCAAATAAAGTGTATTACTATCGTGTAAAAACAAAAAATGTAGCAGGTCTTGTTTCATCACCATCACAAATATCAAAAGGTGTCGCTTTAAGTTTACCATCAGATACTATTGTTGAACTTACAACATTCCCAAACCCGTGTGATGTAAGGAAAAGAAATTTTGTTATAAGTTATGTTTTAAACAAAGATGTTGTTGAAACAAACATAAAAATTTTTGACCTTTTTGGCAGTTTAATTTATGAAAAAAGTTTTTCTGCTGGTGATGAAAACACGTTGTTTGGTACACATTATATAGAATGTGAAAAAAGTAAAGATATTCCTGCTGGAATGTATATTCTTATGTTAGAAACAAAAGATTCTGAAGGAAATATAGAACGTAAGAAATGGAAATTAGGAATAATTAGGTAATTATCAAATGAAAAAATTTTTAATAAAAACATTTTTTTTGTTTACCACAATTAATGTTTTAGCTAATGTTCAACCATATCCATTATTATTCTATCCTGTAAGTGTTAAAGCGAACGCTATGGGTAATTCTTACAATTCGTTAGTATGGGATGTGTTTAGTACTGTTTTGAACCCTGCAATAAACGGTGTGATTGATAGAAAAAATGTTGGTATTGCATCATCTTTACTTTATGAAAACACCGTTTTAAGTTGTATTTCCTATCTGCATCCAACTTTAGACAAAGGAAATTTTGCAGTAAGTATGGTTTATTTAGGTAGTTATGGAGCAAAACAAACGGATGAGTATAACCGATATACAGGATCTGAATTTGGTTATACTAACATACTATCTGTTATAGGCTGGGGAAAAGAAATTTTGTTACGAAAACTATATGTTGGAGGTAATATAAAATTTTTGTCTGACAACATTGGTGGTTATTCTCGTAGTTGTTTTACAACATCTATTGGTGGTATTTATAAACTAAACAACAATATGTTTTTTGCATCTAATATAAACAATTTGTTAAGTTTCGCTGAAACAAAAGATGTTCCTTTAGTAGGATTTAATTTTGGTTTTGGTATAAAACCATTTGAAAATTTAAGTTTAGGGTTGGATGTTGGAAAAAACAAAGATACAGGAAATATTTTTGATACATATTCGTTTGGTTTAGAATATACTGGGATAAAACTGTTGTCATTACGTGCGGGAAGGAATAATCTTGAAACAACATTCGGTTTCGGAGTTAATTATAAAAATTTAGAACTAAATTATGCAACTGTGTTCCAAAACTATCTTGGGTTTTCACACAGAATAGCAGTTGATTACAAGTTTGGTAAGACACTCGAAGAAATTTGGGCTGAAAGAATGAAAGCATTACCAGGTGCAGAAGAACTTGAACTTGTTGAAGCAAAGTTGAAGACAGAAGAAGAAAAAAAGAGGTATTTCCAGTCGTTGTTTGAAGAAGCTGTAAAGAATTATACAACAGGGAATTATAAACAAGCATTAGCAAATCTTAACAAAGCAAAAGAAATTTATCCTGATGCAACTGATATTGATATATATATAGAAAAAATAAAGTTAGTTTCTTCTTTTTATCCTTCAATTACTCCAAAAGATAAAATTAGTAAGTTGTTAATTCGTGGGATAAACTTTTTTGTTAAAGGAGACAATTTATCTGCAGTAAAGGTTATAAACTATGCATCAAGTTTAGCACCACAAGATACTAATATAGTCCGTCTTTTATCTACGATAGAAGAAAAAACTGGTGTCAGAGCAGAAAAAATAGAAAGTCCTGCTGGGACAACTATAGTTGATAAACTTCATAATGAATCTTTGATAGCATTTAGGAAACGGGATTATGCGACTGCAGTAAAACTTTGTGAGGAAATACTTTTGTTAGAACCTGAAGATGTTTTGGCATATAAAAGATTAGGTTCAGCTTTTTATGCTATGGGTGAAAAAGATAAAGCTATACAAATGTGGGAACAGGCGTTAAAACTTGATCCAAAAGATGAGAAATTACGTCGGTTAGTAGAAACTATAAAAAAATAATTGTTAAAAAAATCTTTCCACACTATTGATTTTTTGTTTTATACTTTATACAAAAATCTTTCTTTTTGAATTTTATGATATAAGGTTTTGTTTTTTATGAAAAATTATGATGAACTTAAAGACCTATGTAAAAAATTTAGGAAAACAATAATAGAGATAATTGCGAATGCTGGTAGTGGACATCCTGGCGGATCGTTGTCGTTGGTTGAAATTTTAACAACTTTGTATTATTTGCATCTTAACCATAATCCTAAAGATCCGTTTTGGGAAGATAGAGACAGAGTAGTGTTGTCAAAAGGACATGGTTGTCCTGCTTTATATGTTATATTAGCAGAACTTGGATATTTTGATAAAAAAGAGTTGTGGAATTTAAGAAAGATAAATAGTATACTGCAAGGACATCCTGCAAGAGTTTATAACGGAGGTGAAAAAATACAAATTGTTCCAGGGATAGAAGTTTCTACTGGTTCTTTAGGTTATGGTATGTCAATAGCAGTTGGTATGGCTATAGGATTAAAAATGGATAAAAAAAATAGTTTCGTATATGTAATTTGTAGTGATGGTGAACATCAGGAAGGTTCTACTTGGGAAGGAATAATGTTTGCTGGATATAAAAAGTTAGATAATTTAATAGAAATAATAGATTATAATAAACTTCAGCAGGAAAGTAAAATATCTGACACTGTAGATTTAGAACCGTTGAAAGATAAATATTTATCTTTTAGTTGGGAAGTTTTTGAAGTTGATGGGCATAGTATTGAAGAACTTGACAATGCGTTGAAACAAGCAAAAAGTTTAAAAGGTAAACCAAAAGTTATAATTGCTCATACAGTGAAAGGTAAAGGTGTATCGTTTATGGAGAACAATGTTGACTGGCATGGTAAAGCACCATCTGAAGAACTCAAACAACAAGCAATAAAAGAAATTGAAGAAAAATCTTAAAATAAGGGAAATTTATGGTAGAAATTTTAGATTATAAACCATCTCGTGAAGGACTTGGAGAAGCGTTGTTAGAAGTTGCAGATAAATATCCCAACCTTGTAGGTGTTGGAGCAGATACTTCACAATCAACTTCTTTAGGAAAGTTTGCAAAAAAGTATCCTGAAAGGTTTATCAATGTAGGTATTGCGGAACAAAATGCTGTTGGTATTGCTGTAGGGTTGAGTCTTGTAGGGAAATTACCTGTTGTATCAACATATGCGATGTTTCTTGCGGGACGTTGTTGGGAAGAAATAAGACAAAGTGTGTGTTATAATTACACAAATGTTAAACTTGTAGGGACACACGCTGGGATCACTGTAGGACCTGATGGTGCATCACATCAAATATTAGAAGATATAGCACTTATGCGTGTTTTACCTAATATGACAGTAATTGCCCCATCTGATGCTAACGAAGCAAAGAACGCAGTAATATCTTCTTTATCTCTTCCTTCGCCTGTTTATATAAGATTATCTCGAGAAAAATTGCCTGTTATAACAAAACCGAATGAAAAATTTGAAATTGGCAAAGCAAAAATTTTAACTGAAGGGAAAGATTGTGTGATAATTTCCTGTGGTGTTATGGTATATGAATCTTTGGTTGCATATGAAATGTTGAAACAAGAAGGGATAGAATGTTCTGTAATTAATATGCATACGATAAAACCTTTAGATGAAGAGGTAATAGTTTCTTTTGCAAAAAAATGTGGTTGTGTTGTGACATGCGAAGAACATCAGGTGTATGGTGGGTTAGGTTCAGCTGTAGCAGAAGTGTTAGTAAAAAACTATCCGGTAGTTCAAGAATTTGTAGGTATAGAGAACAAGTTTGGAGAATCAGGTACTGCTAATGAATTAATGGTAAAATACAAATTAAAGGCAAAAGATATTGTTGAAAAAGTTAAAAAAGTTATAAAAAGAAAATAAAAATATAAGCTTCTTCGTTGTTTTCTTACCTAAATTTTTAAAATATTTTTATATAAAATGTTGAAATATTTTGTTTAATTTTATATGTTTCTTTTCAAGAAAAATGAATTTATCATTAAAAAAAATAGCTGAAATTGTTTCAGGACAGTTGTATAATGATGATGGTGAGTTAATTATTACAGATATTTCTACGCCAGAAGAAGCAACAAAAGATAAAATATGTTTTATCTTTGACAAAAAATATTATGGTAAAATAAAAGATATAAAAGCAGGAGCGGTTGTTGTGGAAAGTGTAATAGAAGATCTTGATATACCACAAATTGTTGTTTCTGATGTACAACTTGCGTGTGTTAAGTTCCTTGAAAAAATTTTTGTAGAAAAACAAAATTTTTATAAAGGTGTACATCCAACTGTAGTATTGGGTAAAAATGTTCGTTTAGCTAATGATGTTTCAATAGGCCCATATTGTGTGATAGGAGATAATGTAGAGATTAAAGAAAAAGCTGTGTTAGTTAGTCAAATATATATTGGTGATAATGTCAAAATAGGTAGTAATGTAGTAATATATCCGAATGTCACAGTGAGAGAAAATGTGCTCATAGGTAACAATGTAATAATCCACAGTGGTACTGTAGTAGGTTCAGATGGGTTCGGATATATTCAACGAGATGGTAAACATATAAAAATACCACACGTAGGTAAGGTAATTATAGAAGATAATGTTGAAATAGGCGCGAATGTTACAATTGACAGAGGTACAATTGGTGTTACAATAATAAAAAAAGGGGCAAAAATTGATAATCTCGTACATATAGCACATAATGTAGAGATAGGCGAAAATGTTTTGTTAATAGCTCAGGTTGGTATCGCTGGTAGTAGCAAAATCGGTGATAACACAATTTTAGCGGGACAAACAGGGGTTATTGATCATATAAAAGTTGGAAAAAATGTAATTGCTGGGCCAAGGACAGGAATTGTCCAAGATGTTGAAGATAACAAAATTGTTTGGGGGACACCACCAATACCGTTTGAAGAACAGAAAAAAATTTCTGTTGCTTCACGAAGATTACCAAAATTGTTAGTTGAATTTAGTAAATTAAAATCTAAAGTGGAACAAATAGAAAAATTAATTGCAAAAATCTTTGAAAAATAGATGATATGTGGATGGTTAAATGTGTGGGTGAGTGGATGTGTAGATGGGTTAATGAGTTAAAAGTTTAATAACTATGAACTAATTAACTCATCAACACATTCACACATTAACTCATTCACATAAATGGGCGTGTAGTTCAGCTGGCTAGAACGCACGGTTCACATCCGTGAGGTCAGAGGTTCAACTCCTCTCACGCCCATGTTAGTTATTAGTGATTAGTTATGAGTTATTAGTTATTAGTTATTAGTGATTAGTTATGGATTATAAAACTCCAAACTAATAACTCTGAACTCTGAACTAATAACTCTGAAACTAATTCCACAAGTTGCTGGATGAACCAAATAACTCTAAACTAACAATAAGGAGAAAAAATATGGCACTTACAAAAGAAAAAATTAAAGAAATAATAAGTAAATACGGTAAACATGAACGAGATTCTGGTTCGCCAGAAGTACAAATTGTCCTTCTTACAGAAAGGATAAATATCTTACAACAACATTTTACACAACATAGAAAAGATTTTTTAACACGACGTAGTTTCTTAAAATTAATTGGTAAAAGAAGAAGATTATTAAATTATCTTAAAAGAACAGATCCACAGAAATATCAACAAATAGTAAAAGAGATTGGATTAGAATAAATAATGAAAGAGATTTTTGAATATCAAACAAAAACAGCTAAGATTGAAAACGATAAAATTGAACTTATTGATGTCAAAAAGACAATAGAATTTGAGTTTAATGAATTAGCAAAACAGGCTAATTTTTCAATAAGGGTTACTTCTGGTGGAACAAGCGTGTTGTGTAGTGTTGTAGCCGCTAAGGAGGACAATCCTAATATTCCTTCTGAACCATTGGTACCACTTATTGTAGATTACAGAGAACGAACCTATGCTGCTGGTAAAATTCCGGGCGGTTTTTTTAAACGTGAGGGTAAACCAAGAGAACACGAAGTTCATGTCTCTCGTCTAATTGATAGGACACTTCGTCCATTATTCCCAAAAGATTTTAATCGTGATGTACAATTAACAGTATTAGTCTTATCGTTCGATCCTACAAATGATCCTACAGTGTTAGCTGTTTTAGGTTCTTCGTTAGCTTTATCTTTGTCAGACATACCATTTGAAGGTTATACCAGTTGTTTTAGAATATGTAAAATAAATAATGAATATATTGTTAACCCTACTTTCCAAGAACTTGAGATAAGCGACATTGATTTAATATGTGGGTTTTATAGAGATAGAGTTTTAATGATTGAAACCGAAGCTGAAGAAGTTGAAGAACAAGAAATTGTTAATATGATAAAATTTTTACAAAAATATGTAGAACAGTATCTTAAATTCCAACAAGAACTAATTGGGAAATATGCAAAACCTAAAATCAAAGTTTCACAAAGATATGATTTAGAAAAACTAATAGAGATAAACCGTCCTATAGTTCAACCTAAGTTAGAAGAGACTCTTATTTTACCAGATAAAGTTGAACGAGAGAAAAGATACAAACAAATAGGTAAAGAAGTTGTTTTATCAAATGAGTATTGTGATGAAGAGATTATAAATGATAAGGGCCTTTCTTCACAATTAAAAGAAAGAATACTTTTTTCAATCTTACGAGATATTGTTAGAAAATATATATTAACGAAACAGTTACGTATTGATAATCGTGGATATGATGAGTTAAGAGAAATAGACTGTAAAATAAACGTTCTACCAAGGACACACGGCTCTGCAATCTTTCAACGAGGACAAACTCAAGCTTTAGTAACAGTCACTTTAGGGACTGCTGAAGATATGCAAATAATGGATGAACTTATTGGAGAATATAAAGAAAGATTTTTATTTCATTACAACTTTCCAGGTTTTGCTACAGGTGAAGTACGGCCGGAACGTGGTGTTTCCAGAAGAGAGTTAGGACATGGTATGTTAGCAAAAAAAGCAATACAAGCAGTATTACCGTCAAAAGAAGAGTTTCCATATACAATAAGAATTGTTTCTGATATCTTAGAATCAAACGGTTCTTCCTCAATGGCATCTGTATGTGGAGCAAGTTTAGCATTGTTAGATGCAGGTGTCAAGATCAAAAAACCGGTTGCTGGAGTAGCAATGGGTCTTGTAATGGAATCAGATAATAATTATGCTATACTTACTGACATAGCAGGAATAGAAGATCATTGTGGAGATATGGATTTTAAAGTAGCAGGTACAGATTCAGGAGTGACTGCTATTCAGTTAGATTTAAAAATTTTAGGGATACATGTTGATGTAGTTGAAGAAACTCTTTTAAAAGCTAAAGCTGCTAGGTTAAAGATATTAGATATTATGAGAAATGTTATTGCTTCACCAAGAGAACAAATCTCTTTTTTAGCACCAAGAGTACAAATTTTGTATATTCCACCAAACAAAATTGGTGATCTTATAGGACCTAAAGGGAAAAACATAAAACAAATTATTGATTCAACACAAGTTAAAATTGAAATTGAGAATGATGGTAAGATAACAGTTTTTGCTGATTCACAAGAATTATTAGATTTAGCTATACAAAAAATAAATGAGTTAACTCAGGATGTTGAAGTTGGCAGAATTTATGTTGGTAAAATTAAAAAGATAACGAATTATGGTTTGTTTGTGGAAGTTTTGCCAAATAAAGTAGGGTTGCTGCATGTTTCACAGATGACACAACAGAAAGGTAAATCTTTGGACAAAATTTTTTCTGAAGGTGAAGAAATAGTTGTAAAAGTTGCTGAACTTGATGAAGAAGGTAGACCTGTGTTAACTCAGAAAGGTATTCATAGTTTAGGGAGTAAAAATGATGGGTAATAATAAAACAAAAAATGAAGTTGTAAGATCTGAACAACAAAATGGATTTTTGTCAAAATTAGCACAGCTGTATAAGTTAATGTGTGAGACTAATGTTGAAAAGTTACAGACTAATTTTGAAGGTTATAATATAAAAATTAAAAGATTTACGAAAAAAGAGGAGTTTGTTAATCACCAAATTATACCTCAACCGTCAATACCCGTTGTTCATGACAGACTGCAGGAAACAGAACAACAAAAAGGGAATTACGAAGAAATTACCTCGCCATTGAATGGTGTGTTTTATCGTGCACCATCGCCTACTTCAAAGCCGTTTGTAAACGAGGGTGATATAGTGTCTGTTGGCGATGTGTTATGTATAATTGAAGCTATGAAAGTAATGAATGAAATTAAAGCTACTAAAAAATGTAAAATAATCAAAGTTTTGTGTCAAAACGGAGAAAGTGTTTCTATAGGGACAAAATTGTTTTTAGTAGAACCGGCATGAATAAAATAGAAGAGATAGGTTTTAATGCTGGTAAAATTTGGTCATATCTTAATAACAAAAGCGAACCTGTAGATGTTTTAGAACTTAAATTTCAGTTAAAACTTACAAATACAGACCTTTATCTTGCATTAGGATGGTTATCTCGCGAAGATAAAATTGTATATCTAATCGAGAATAATCGAATTAAAGTAAAACTAAAATGAGATTTTATCACAGAACTAAGAATTTGTTTGTAAAAACTTCCGGGAATAAAGACAGGTATAACATTGTTTGGATTGTTTTGCTTATTTTGTTTAGTTTATTTTTGTTATATTGTAATATTCGACCTCAGGATACTGGAGTTTTAGGTAAGTTTATTAGTAAGCTGATGTCGCAGTTGTTCGGTATAACAAGATTTGTTGTCCCAATGTTGTTGTTATATTGGATATGGTATATTTTGAAATCTAAAACAAAACAGTTTAAACTTGATATTTTGTTGTCGGTTATTCTTTTAGTTTTATTATGTGGAGTAACAAAAATTTTTTTAAACATACTTCATCTTCCATCTCATCAAGTGTCAACACTTTCAGGTTATTGTGGCAACTTTGTTTTTGAAATTGCAGAACGTATTTTTGGCACAGTTTTTGGTAGTATAATTATAATTTTCTTTTTTGTTTATCTGATAACTGTTCTATTTGAAGTTTCTATAATAGAGCTTATTTCTGTTTGGTCTTATAAAATATACGAGGATGTTGTTGAATGGTACAAGGAAATAAAAACTAAGAAAAAAGAAAAAGTTTTACAACAAACCCTTGTTTCTAGGTATGTTAAACAACGAAGTGAAAAACAATTGCAAGAAATAGTTAAACCTCCCAGTAATTCTTTGGTTCAGGAAAGTTTAAAGAAAGAAGTAAAAGAAATAGTTTTAACACAACCTGAAAAACATAAAATAGAAACAGAACAAGTTGACACTGAGAAAGAAAAAGTAAAAAAGAGTGTACAAGAAGAACAAAAAATTGTGGCTACTAAAAAATATGTTTTACCAAATACACAAATTTTGTCTTTGTATCAAAAAGAAGAACCAGATTATAGTTATATTGAACAACAAGGAAGAACCCTTGAAAATGTTTTAAAACAGTTTGATATAGAAGCAAAAGTTGTAAATATTTCTGTAGGACCAGTTGTTACAATGTACGAACTTGAGTTAGAACCTGGTGTTAAAGTACAATCTGTAAGTGCGTTAAGAGACAATATAGCATTAGCTATGAAGTCAACTAGTATAAGAATTATAGCACCATTGCCATCTAAAGGGACAATAGGAATTGAGATTCCTAACCAAAAACCACAAATTGTTTCAATACGAGAAGTTTTGGAAAGTGAAGAATATAAAGAACTGACAAAAGATATGAAATTGCCTATTGTATTGGGGAAAACAACTGATGGTAAGGTTTATGTAGACGACATTGTTACAATGCCACATATGCTTATTGCAGGAGCTACTGGTTCAGGAAAAAGTGTTTGTGTTCATTCTATAATAACTTCGTTATTGTTCAGATGTAGCCCAGATTATTTAAAATTAGTACTTATTGATCCTAAACGATTAGAACTAACCAGATACAATGGAATCCCTCATTTATATAATCCTAACTGTGGGCCAAAAGAAGTTAGAGTTATAAGTGATCCAAAAGAAGCAACAAAAGTTTTGTCATCTTTAGTTAAAGTTATGGAACAACGGTATGAAAAGTTTGCTGTTGCATGTGTAAGAAATATTGATGGTTATAACGAACTTATGTTATCTCGTGGTCAACCACAGGAGTTTTATATAGTAGTCATTATTGACGAGTTTGCTGATCTTATGTTGACAGCTTCAAAAGAGGTAGAAGAAGCTTTACAACGTTTAGCTCAGATGGCACGTGCTGTTGGGATACATCTTGTTCTTGCTACGCAACGACCTTCTGTAGATGTTATTACTGGTGTAATAAAAGCAAATTTCACATGTAGAATAGCATTCCAGGTGTTATCAAAGACAGACTCAAGAATTATTCTTGATATTGCAGGTGCAGAAGAGTTGATTGGTCGTGGTGATATGTTGTATTTACCAACAGGCGCTGCAAAACCTATACGATTACAAGGAGCGTTTGTGTCAGAGAAAGATATAGATAATTTGGTTAATTTTATTAAATCCCAAAATATAGAACCTTCATACGAACCTATTGTAAAACCGTCTTTGCCACATAAAGTTATTCATGAGAAAGAAACGGAACAAGAAGAAAATTTGTATGCTGCGTTGTTGCTTATAAAAGAACGTAAGCGGGTATCACAAGATTTGTTAAAAGCATATTTTAGATCTTCAGCTAAAGCAACTGATATTTTAAGTTTGCTTGAAGTTAAAGGATATATATACAAACCTGAAGGGACAAATAGATGGAGTATAAATTTTGATCGTGTGGAGGAAGGGATAAAAAGTTATGAAGAAAAAATTGGAAAAGTTAATAAGGAAGAAAATATTGAGCATTAAAATTTTCTTGACATTTCTTTTTGTTATAAATAATTTGTTTTCAATTGAATATAAAGAGTTGATTGAAAAATTAGCAGAAGTTGATCAAAAAATAGAAAAAATAAAAGCTGAATATACACAACTTATAAATTTTGTTGATTTAAACGAAGTTTATGAGTTAAAAGCAAAGTTTATTTTTGTAAAACCTGACAAATTGAAAGTTGAAGTGTATGAGCCAATAAAACAAATAATTGTTGCTGATTCTAAA
>Ga0272445_1001003_pt1 | contig 23548 bp, 32 predicted proteins | sample YNPCB0031_FD_194404 | JGI IMG/M metagenome (GOLD analysis project Ga0272445, IMG submission 194404) | Hot spring sediment microbial communities from Yellowstone National Park, WY, United States - YNP-CB-003-1 | ecosystem: Environmental > Aquatic > Thermal springs > Hot (42-90C) > Sediment... | reverse complement strand
TCCAGCTTCGAACTATTTCAGCCCTCTTTATGAGCGTGTCAACGCAGCCCTCCATACCTTAAACCTCGCTTACAAGGTTTACGAGCGCTTCAGCCTCCTCTCTGGCATACTCCCGCGGTAAGTACCTTGAAGCTATGTGCGCTTTCTCCAAGGAGTTTCTTCAGCTTAACCTTAAATTCTCCTCTGCCTTCCTCAACCACTCTTCACAAGCTCACTACTCAATAACGCTACCCACCTTCTATACATTAAGACGCGGGTTTAATCATTCCCTACTTTCGCGATGCTGCGGTATGATCTGCTCCGCCTAGCTTTAAGGCTACAGTGCATGTATTGTTCTTGGTGTTAGGTCGCCCCTCCACTTGAGTACCCATATGCCCTTAGCTTTAGCTTCCTCCAGCGCTGATGGTATGGCGTAGTCTGTGTAGATGACCTTTATTATCTTTGGCCTTAGTAGGTTGGGCCTTCTCTCCTTCATGTGGCTGATCTTCTCCTCTAGCTCTTGGAGGAGCTTGGTGCCTAGCCTGACTGTGGCCTCGCCGATTATGCATAGGTCGCTGGTGGCGCCGTAGATGTTGACCTCCATGCCGTCGACCCACATCCTGTCTAGGGGCACGTCGACGTTAAGCTCAGCCCTCAACCTATGCCCAACGACGTCCCTCGCCTCCTCCTCAACGCTCAACGTGAGCCTCTCGACGCCAACCCTGAGCTCCCTTAGTTCAATCCATAGCTTCTCTTGGTTCGCTTCCAGCCTATCTAGCCTCTTTAGTATCTCGGAGACGCCGATGAGACCGGCTACCGCGTACCTAAACTCCTCATCCTCCTCCAACGCCTTAAGTACCCGCCTCTTCTCCTCCTTCGATAGGGCGGCGGACATCTTCACTACATCATCACTGCTCCCTTATTAAACTTCCCAATCTATTGAAGCGAAGCCATCTAGGCTTTATTACATTTAAGAGGCATGCACATAAGGATCTATAGACCTCTTACTAGAAAACGGGCCTGATGGTTAAGCTTGGCTGAGGAGGGAGAGGTAAGAGAAGAGCTGAGGAGAATGATTAGGTCTGAGCTTATCAAACATACGATGCAGTAGTTCAGCGGCTCAAGCAAAGGGGCTACTCAGAGGAGAAAATTAAGAAAGTTTTAGCGGAAGAAATTAAGAGGCTCTCTTAGGCTTAGCGAGAAGCAAGGCGGAGAAATAGGCAGCTGAAATCCTGTAGAGGTGGCAGCTTATGAAGTGGCCATCTCCCTCACCACGTGGCCTCAAACTCCTCGCTGGCAGGAACTTCTTTCATCTCTCTTTAAGGTTGTGAGTAGTGCGTTCAACCCAAGGCGAGGTAACCTTGGCTAAGGCCTAAACTTATAGGGCCGCTGTAGCGCCTAACGTTTAAACCCTCATCAAACTTGACTCAGGTCAGCTTAGGCGGCTGAGGAGAGGATCGTGAGGACTACGTATGGCGAGCTGTACTTGAAGAGCCTCCAGGCCCTACCCTCGGACCTAGGCTTGAGCGACAGCCCTACGGCCAACGCTAGGAGGGCTGCGTTCAAGGCCGTAGTGGAGGCCAGGCTGATCAAGCCCACCCCTCCAAGCATGGCAGCAATCCAAGCTAGGAGAGCGACCGCCATAGATGTAGAGGCCACGACGCGGGCTGAGGCCTCAGCGCCGATCGAGGACGGTAGCGTGGGCACCTGAGCCCTGCGGTAGTCCTCCTCGAACAAGATGGCCAGCGACCAGAAGTGTACGGGGAGCCAGAGGGCGGCCACGGAGGCGTAGAGCAGGGCGGCTGGCGTAAGCCTCCCCGCTCCAATCAGCCAGCCTGCCAACACGGGGAAGGCGCATCCTGGGCTTCCCGAGAGCACGGCCAGCCCCGTCCTACGCTTGAGGAGGCAGGTGTAGGCACCTATGTAGGAGGCTAAGGCTAGGAGGGCCACCCCCAGGGTTGATGGAGCCACGTAGCTTAAGGTGGCCAGGGAGGCCCCGATGAGGGCGAGGCTCACAGCTAAGGCCTCCGACTCCTTCAGCCTCCCCGAGGGAAGGGGCCTCCCCCTCGTCCTATGCATGAGCACATCTATGTCCCTGTCGAAGTATTCATTGAATGCACTAGCGCCAGCTATCAAGCTGGCCGCCGCGGCGGTGGAGGCGGCCACGGTGAGCGGGTCGAGCACGGCCCCCTCCATCCTAGCGGAGGACAGGACCGACGCTAGGAAGAGGGCCACGGTCCCGAGGGCCACTCTCGGCTTGACTAGCTCGACGTAGGCCCTAGCCTTCAGCCAGCGGAGGCCCATGTTGCCAGCCCTTCAGGCCACCATCTAACCAAACTTATTTATTTTTCCTCAGCTTAAGCAGACCCGGCAACTTAGGATGCTGAGCGCAACGCGTTAAGTTGCCAGGCCCTAGGCTGCGACTTCTTAACGCTCGGGAACTTTTAAATGCACGTCGATCTAAATAAAAAGCATTCTTGGAAAGAAGGATCCAGCCTTTATCGAGGAGGGTCTTAGCGGCTTCGAAGTCTCCTTGAGCTATCTACATGAGAACGGAGTGGTCAGCCTTCACTTTTCTCGTGAGTTCCTCCACAGCCTAGTTTTGATGTATTCATGGTACTTCTTGACGAGGCCCGGGAGAAGGGGTTTACGACCACCAAGCCCCCGACCTTCCTTAGCTCCTCATCTAGCGTGTATACGATGCTGTTTCCGACGCTCTTTGCCAGCTTAGCCATGTATCCATCCCATGACTTCACCCCATAGTATGTTGCATACTCAATAGCGTCGATGGCGTCGTCCAAGGATACGTGGGGATGGAAGGCTGGCGACCTCGTCTCCAGCATCTTTAGGAGCGCCTCCCTTACGCCCATCGTAGGTGACTTCAAGTACCTTGTAGCTATATGAAACGCGCCCAAGATCGCCGTGACGGGTATGGCGGCGCGCCTCCGCCTCAAGAGGACGTCGCGTAGGAATTTAACAGCCCCCTCCCGTAAGGGGTTTTTAAAGATGGAGACGACGATTATGCCTACATCAATAACTCCGTCAGGGTGGTAGGCCGAGCTTCCTCCTAGCGTATTCCTCATCCATCCAGTCCCGCGTTTCACGCTCCCCAACCCCACCTGAAGGGGGCTCAGCCTCTATGCTGAGGGCGATCCTTACCCACTCCTCGACCTTCTCCTCAAGGTTCACGGCCTCAGCGATTACCTCGTTCCATTTAACGGCTTTATCGACTCTAATTAGTGCCTCAGCCTCGCCCCCGCTTCCAACCATCATAATTCCAACCCCCTTGGTAAGTACTGCTCGCGTCGTCGTCCCAAGGTGTTCTAGCCTGATGTAGTCCTCCTTGGCCGGCGGGGATCCCGCCTCCCTGCACGCGACGCCTCCTTGAGGTGCCGTAGCAACTGACACATCCCTTGAGCCTACATTAGGAGGCAAGGATGCCAGCTGCGACGTCGAGGGACCACCTTGTGCCTTTCTCGCGGGCCTCCAAGATACCTTGTAGACCCATGAGACCCAGTACAGGGGCTCGTCGGCGCGCGCCCTATACATCGTGTTGCGCGAGGCCATCACAGCCTCGGCCACCACCTTGACAAGGAAGTCCCCCGTGGAGCTGCGCGCGACCTCCGCAGCCTCCGCGGGCTGCTGCTCCACTATTTCCAGGACCTCCCAGCCCTCCCTCGGAGGCTCCGGGGGAGCGAGGGGCCTTCCTGCGACCAGCCCCTTGACGTCGTCAGGCACGTCCTCAGTGGCTACTCACGTCGAAGCTGACGCCGCCGAAGGGGGAGAAGCCCGACCCCCTTACGTCGACTATGAGGGTCTTGAGCTTGAGGGTCGCGCCGTCCGACAGCTTGATGCGGCCGACGCCGACGGGTGAGCTCATTGTATGAGGCCTGAAGGTTGAAGTCGTTCACTCCTTTATAGCTTTAAAGGGTTTCAGATCGGCTCTGTAAACTTAAGCCTCATTGGGGCCTCTCCCTTACTTTATGTCAAATATGGCGGAGTTCATTAAGTTTGTTAGGATGAGGACCCCTTCTATCTTGGTCGTCTACGGGGCCTTCATCTACTTCTGCGCTCATTCCTCAAGGGTGGCTTCGAGAGCTCTGAGCTCCATGATATGTAGGAGCCACACCTCAATTCTATCTTGGTTCAGGTCATTAAGCTTCCTATTCGTGGATAGGGGCCTTAGAGGGAGGGTTAAATTGTTGCGAATTGACGACACCAGGGTCGAGGTTGGAGGCAGGGAGCAGGTCCTCCTCGTCGCCTTCGAGCCTATCCTGCGCAGGATAGCCTACATGAGCTTCTTCGAGGCTGCAAACATATTTACCGCGCCGACATTCATGAAGAAAGTTAAGGCAATCTACAGGTCTAGGCTGAAGGTATACTGGCGGGGCACAATACTACAGGACGGCCTGCAAGTTCCTAAACTTAGATCACGACGTATACGGCTTGAGGCTCAGGAACTTAATGGAGAGGATAGTACAATACATCAAGGACAGGACCAGAGACTTCGACGACTACATACCTTGTAGGAGGGGGAGGTGCGATAAGAAGCACGTCCACATGCTCCTAAGCTCGATAGGGTTCATGATAAACGAAGTGCACCTGAATAAAGGCTTCGACCTCAAGGAATTCCTGGAGAAGACGATATCAGCAATAGAGAAGGTCAAGAGTGCTTAAGTTTACAGAGCCGAAAGAGGCAAGTAAGATTTATATCTTACCTTTGTCTTACTTTTTCTCCATGCTCAAGGTGAGGCTGTCGAGCAAGGGGCAGATCGTCATACCTGCTGAGGTGAGGTCGCAGCTGGGCTTGAAGAGGGGCTCCCTTCTGACCGTAAGGCTTGAGGGTAAGAGGGTGGTTATTGAGCCTTTGGAGGAGCCTCCTCAGGAGGTCTTCATCGAGGCGGGGGAAGAAGCTGTAGACAGAGCTTTAGCAGAGGCGAAGGGCTCCTCGGACAAAGTTAAGCGGCTGTTAAGGGATCTGGGTGTCGAGTAGGGTAGCTCTGGACTCAAGCGTGATAATAGAGTACATAGACAGAGCCGGAAGGCTCCATGAACAAGCCTCTGCCATCTTCAAAGCCCTCAGCGAGGGCAGGTTGAGGGCGGTCGTGCCCGGCCCCGTCCTCGCGGAGACCTTTTACGTGGCTTTCAGGATTTACTCCTCTTTAGGGCTCCCGGATCCAATGGAGAGGGCTGAAAGGCTCGTCGACTGGATCGATAAGCATCCTCAGGTGGATGTTCCAAGGAACTTCGACTTGGATCTGGAGGCTGGGAAGATGAAGCTCAAATACGGGCTCTCCCTCACCGATTGCTACGTCCTGGCGGCCTCGAAGATGCGCGGGGCAAAGGCCGTCTTCAGGAAGAGGGAAAGGGAGATGGAAGGCGTGGAGGATGCGCTGAAAAAGGAGCTGGAAGTGGTATTCCTAGAGGACTACTTTTAATTCCTCCCTCAAGCCCCTCTCGGGCACGAGAATTGGCAGTCAATCGAGCTGAAAAAGCTTAACGCATCTGACCCCTTAAGTTGCTACGCTCAGTAATTGACGGTCAATCGCACAATAGCTTAAGTCGCCACGTCCGAGCTCGCTAGACGGAGGCAGATGGAGCTGGGTAGGACGCACGGCAAGACTCCCTTGTGACCAAATGACCACGAGGGTAGGGCGCAGGGTTCAGCTGAGGGTGTGTTCAAGTGAATGTCCCCAGCGAGGGCAAGGCCCGCGACATCGTCGCTAAGGTTACAGGCCTCTCCCCCACCACCTTCCAGAGGACCTCGCCGGAGAAGAGCGCGCGTACATCATCTGCCGTATCTGTCATGCACGCTAATGGCCCTCTCGACCCAGCGCTCCGAGCATCTGCACGATAGATCTGGGCGCGTTTTGCGGCAGGCATCGTACCTCTCGCATGGCGAGCAGCACTCAAACATGCACCCAACGCATACGAAGAGGGCTTTGAAGAGGGCTTCAGGGCCCATCCCTAGTCCATCACAGAGCCTCTCGACATATGCGCCTCCCTTCTCATCAATTATATCGCTAATTATACCATAACCTTCACTCACCTCCTCGCCGCATATGATGCACTTCGCCTTAAGTCCCTCCACCTCCCTCGCTGAGAGGAAGAAGAACTCCAGCTCGTGGATGCCCCCTTCCCTCGCCATCCTCACCAACTCGTCGAGCTCGTGCTCGATTATTGCTAGCTGCTGACGATGATCGTGGTCGTATAGGCCGAACGCCCTAGGCTCGATAACCATCTCGAAGCCGCCCTCATCCAGCCTCCGCACGTGGGCGGGGGGCGTGGACTCAGGCGGAGCCTTGCTCGAGCGGGAGACGACCCGCTTCAGGCGGGCAAGCACCAACCTTCGGTCTTCATCTGACATATTGGCCAGCGCTTCAGACAGCAGGCCCGCTATGCGTTCCCTAAGCCCGCGCCTCCTAATCCGAACCCTCCCTTCGAGGGGTCCGCCCAGCCCTGGCATACGCCTTTATCGTCGTAGAGGGGCCTAAAAAGCTCATGTAGGGCAAGGCCGAAGCCACACGCGCGCCCGAGGCGACTTCCCCGCCTCCTCCACGTAATTAGGGGTGGAGTGAGTTTGAGGCGCCGAGAATCTAGGCGAAGCCCTTCCTTGAAGCAGGCCGGTCGTCGTAATTGAAGGTGGGGTTGCGGTCGGCCCAACCATTTTTAGCGCCACTGGCTCAAGCTTTAAACATGATGAGGACAGTTACGGTGAAACAGGGGTTCAAGCTCGTGATCCCCCGCTGCCCTAAGTGCGGGGAGAGATGGAGTTTCAGCTCCTAAGCATCGAGGGGGAAGCCCATGGGCGGGCACGCATGCGCGAATGCGGCTACTGGGGAGGCCGAGAGACGTTAGGAGCGGCATCGCAGGTCTTCTTTAACATGATCATTAATAAGACAAACTTTCGAGCCATAGGTGTATGTTTCCTTCGCTTAGGGCCTTCGCCATTATCTCATAGTATATAGTCTCGGCTGCTCCGCGTCTCACATTGCATTTGTTATGCGCTATCACGATTAGTGACGGTTCTTCTGTCCCGGGTATTGTCCATACTTGGTTTACTAGGCACATTATTTGGCGGAACTTTTCCAAAAGCTCTTGCTCCTCGAGGGACTTAAAGGACGCGTACTCCACCCTGAATATCCTTCCCCTAAGTGACGGCTTATAATAAGAATAGTAAACGTTCAGCCCCTTACCTTTGTAAATGTTATGAACATACGCTACTTTATCCCCGATCTCGTGACCTTCTCCATAGTCTATTGGGCGAGTATATATTGGACGTGCCTCGCTTTTAAAGCCTTCAAACATTATAGTTGATAATAAATCAAGATCGCTTGTAAAGTCCATGAGATCTTCTCCTGTTTCCTCGCTCAGGTGGTTAAGAAAGCCTCTTCCCATCACTCTCTTAACGAAACCCACAACGTTTATGTTTCGCTCGTGGCACAAACGTAGTGCGCTTACCCTCTCCTTCACATAATCTTCATCGTAGTACATGGGCGGATCTATTATCGGTCCATCTATCAGAACGTAGGCCTCATCCCTCTTTCCCACCTTATCTACAATCTTTCTGAGAGCTTTTACCTCTCCAAGCATCATGGTCACTTCCGCTAATCGATAGACTCTACTCTCATCCACCGAGTCTAATGGCTCTATGCCGCCATCAACAACTATCGTCGGTCGTAGAGTGAAACCGGCTTCAGCGATCACCTGTGCAACGCCAAATAGAACATACCATCTTCCACCTACGCCGCCAACAACTTGAAAACTACCATCGATAGCTCCCGCTGGAACCTCTTTTAGCTTCTTGATCTCTCCTTCGTCTTCCTTTATTTGATGAAAAATTCTCCTGTTCTTCAATATTTTAAATAATTCGTATGACCTTTTGCTAACATGTTTAAGCCTTTCTCTCTCCCCCTCTCCAGTCCTTATTGCCTTGTAAACCAACTCAGCCAATAATTCAGGCTCAGTCTTATTGAAATCTATTTTCCTAATAATCCTTTTAAGTTCTTCAACCGAATAAGTGGGCATTAACGTCACCATTTATAGAATGAACTGGACACTTCGAGAATGCTCCTCCACGTTTGCCAGTCAATCAGCCTCTCAACTTCTCTAAGGATCTTGGCCTCGCCATCGTCTTTCACCCACCTTTGTTCTCTTAGGTCTTTAGCGGTAAGCATTCTGTTCGAAAATACTGGAGTCGGTTCTCTCTTCAGTGATAGGGAGTCGCCCTCCATGCTAATAATTCCTATTCCCCTATTTTCTGCATAGTCTCTAATTTCCTCACTACCGTAACTCTCAAGTACTCCCAAATATGGATGAAACGAATAGAAGATTGAATTATGCTTATAGAAAGAGGCTATCCTTGTTTCCATCTCGCCTATGAGGTTGTAAGCCGCCTCCAAAGAGTTAATTATCTTCACTTCGACTAAGTAAAGGTGTAGCGCCAAACCCTCCCTAACCTCAAGCCTCACGCCTAAGACGTCAGGCTGCTTGCCCCAGAGGATCTTTCGCTCGCCACAATACTGGCATCCGAAGAAATCACGCAGAAACTTAGAAATCCTTGGATAAAGAGATGCCTCATCAATGTTCATCAAACATCTCCTTAGTCTACAATCAATTTTAAGGCAAGGAAGCCTTTCTTTGATAGGCTAAGGAGTATGTTTTGGGCCTCTTCATCGCTTACTCCTAACATTTTCTTCTTCAAAAGCTCGGAAGCTACATTAAACTCGAGGTCCTTCGTCTTCATCTCATAGGTGATTTCATAAATGGCTTCCAGAGCAATTACTTCATCCTCCTCAATCAACCTGCTTTCTACGGCGAATCTTCTCAGCTCCTCTTTAAGTGAGAGGACTTCGCTTCTGGCTCGTTCATAAAGCCCCTTGAATGACTCCACAGTTCTCTCATAAGCTTTCTCGAGATCTTCCACTCTTAAAGGAAGCTCGATCTTAATCTCTTCAATTCGCTTTTGACTTAAGGTCAAGAACTCTTTTAACTCGCTCTCTTTCGAGGCGCCTTCAATCTTTTTGGCGAGAGCATCTATGAGGCGATGTACAATAGCCAGCTCGTCTCTTGCCTTACTCATGGCCTCATCGAAGACCTCTCTTTGGCGCCTTGTTAAGTCATCCACGAACTTAGTTTTAGCATATAGAAATGAGCGCAAATCCTCACGATATCTGTCAAGCGCTTCATCGTTAAATGCTAACTTTGCAACTTCCCCTTGAAGGTGAGATTCTTTCTGTCTGTATTCAAACTTAACTTTCTCTATGTCTTGTTTAATCGCTTGAAGCCCCTTGTAGGCCTCGCTTCCATCAAAGCAAAGAAGCATCTTTTCATTTAAACCCTCTAATTTTAAGAGGGATTTCAGGAAAACTCCTTCTTTCTCGTCTATTTCTTTCACAATGCTTGCAAAATGCTCTAGTTTTTGCTTCTTTACTCTTAAAGTTTCGATCTCTCTGCTCAAATAAGCTTTTAAATCTTCAAGCTTTATTATCTCCTCGCCCTCCAACGAACTCGCCTCAAGGGCCCTTCACATACCGCCTAATCCAATCCTGAATGAGAGAGGAGAGCTTGTTCTCGCGCTTCAAGCACAGTATTTCATGCTTTTCCAGCGAGTCCCTCAACTCGGCTAGATCCTCCATTAATCCTTGGACGTCGTCCAGCGATGTTTTGATGTTCTCGGCGATGTTTTCCAAATCTTCATATTCACGCATCATCTGGATCATCTTGATGTCAAATATCAGACACTCTCTAGCTCGTTCACACAAATCATCAAAGCTTTTGACATGCTCTCGAAGACTCAAAGAGCACTCCACCGCCTCCTCTCTGCTATAGGTCTTATCTTCAAGCTCCTTAATAGTCTTCTCCTTCTCCTCCATCAACCTCCTCTCTTTTATCCTCAAGGTCCTATCCACTAGCCTTAGATTATTGACCGATTCTTCACATTTCCTTAAAGACTCTCTCACCATTCGAACCTCTCCCTTTATTTCTTCGATCCTTTGTGAAAATCTTCTATAAAATTCCTCGGTCAGGTCTATGATTTCCTTCAATTGATACACAAGGAGTTCTAAGAGGATTTGCCTTCTCACCCTTCTCTCCCCATACCCTAAGATGAGGCGGTCTCTATCCAGGTCATCGACCATGCTTGCGACCTCTTCTATGCAGTCCTTGAGGATAACTACATTTACATCGCGTCGCTTTATTGATGCGAGGTATCCGTACAGAAACCGAGCATATCTCTTTTTGTAATCGTTGACCTCCTTCCTTAATTCTTTAAGTCTGTCATCTAACTCCTTCAAGTCAATCATGCGGAGGTAACCGCCTTTTCGATCTCGCTCTAGCTCCCTTCTCTCTACCAGCGTGTCAAGGTAGGTATCTAGCGTAAGGGGATGGCCTTGAAATACCGCCGAAATGAAGAGCTTATTGACGTCATCTTCCCTAGCTTTCCCGCCATACTCCTTTAAGATGGAGAGGATTCTCTTCTCTATTGGCGTAAGATCGAGTTTCAGAAACTCTCTCTCCATCATGACAAGCCCGTTTTCTTTTAATTCGTCAATATATTTCTTGAAAGAATCCTCGGATTCAATGTCTATTGGTATTTTCTAATGTTACAAGTAACCTTCTTTCCGCGTCCTTCTGCGGTAAGTTAGGAGTTAACGGATGATCCAGCACGACGCCAAAATCTGGCTTAACCTCCTCATATAACGATAGAATTGCTTCAGGTGTTATATTAACCTCCTGCCTTCTCATGAAAAGATAGCCTCCTGAATCCATGGCGATTAAGCCCTCAAACTTCATATATCTGTGTACCCCCTCGCTTCTCACGCGTTCAGCGATGGAATTACTATGAAGTACCTCGTATGCATTCAGCATTAGTCCATCTATCTTAAAGAAAAGCCAAGGTTTTGGGGATCCCTTTATCGGTTGGGTAAACCAGAGAAACGGTGTCTCAAGCTTCAACTTTCAGCATACCTCTTAAATAGTTGAGCAAATATTCTTGCGCTATTGGATGAGAGACCCCATACATGTCCCACGCAAATTTTCCCCTCTCCAAAACTATCTTGGAGACGACCTCCCGGGTGGGAAGCACATCTACTGCAACTTTTGCAATCTTAGCCGCCGACTCTACAATCCTCCTATGGGTATGGTCGTCTTTCGCTTGCAGGTTAGAGGAGAAAGTCCTCACAAAAGCTACCATCCTTGAATAGCTTTTCATAGCCTTGGCCTTCATGAGAAATTTAGCAACGTAACTCGCTAAAATCTGTACACATTTATCTAAGTACTCTTTAGAGAAGGGCTGGCCATGTTGCTTGCACCACCACTCAAATAATCCAGGGCAGTCGTACCAACAGTTGCTCCAATCGTGCCAGACGACGTTTTTACCATAAAATTCTTCGGGCACCAAGCCAAAGGGTTCAGAGATCGTTATGACGTGCACCTCTTTCCTCTCCTCCCCTAATTTTGAAAGCGTGCTGAACAACCTCTTATACGATCTCGATTCATGATATGGCTTTTCCGCTGAGCAAGGATAGATCAGGAGTACCTTGGCCCTCGGTGGGACATAGTGGTTCGAAATAAATTCCAACCAGCTTATCACTTCTTTATTGCTCATCAATGCCGTGTAAACCTCGCGGGGATTATACAAGCAGAGGGAGCGTTCTATTCTTACACCCTTTGCGCGACTCAAGGAAATCCTCTTATATATTTCATCCCTCTTCATAAATGCTCTCATTCCGCCAAATAATAATGGAAATTTGATTTATAAGGCTTGCGCTTTTCATGAATTTAACCTAGACTTCAGCGGCCTTATTTGCCATTTAAAGTCTTCATCACCTTAGGAGCCATCTGCTTACTTGATGTGTCACGCGCGTCTGCAATAGGAGCATACAAAGCTATGGAGAGAAGAAAGCGCGTAGCTGCGTGCTTCATACTTCAAGAGGGCATTTAGCCATAATTCCACCTGCTTTGGCTCTGTAAACTTAAGCATCGCTAGCCGCCTTCTGGCTAAGGCTTAAGTTGCCAGGTCCCTACTTCAACAGAATCCTTAAATATGGGTATCGCTTTACAGAGATTCGTGAAGCTCCAAGCCATAATTTGGAGGGAAGAAGACATGTTCGTAATTAAGGAGGTTTTTACAGGCGTCACCACTCAGGGTAAGACGATAGAAGAGGCCATGGAAAATCTAAAGGAGGCAATCGAGCTTTACTTGGAGGAAGTGCCAGAGGTAGTTACTGAAATTAAAAACATAGAGACCGTGGGCACATTAAATGTCGAAGTTACCAAAGCTGTCGGGTAAAGAAATAGTCAAGATCTTGGTTGAAAAGTTCGGGTTTGAAGTCGTTAGGCAGAGAGGTTCACATATTGCTTTAAGGAAGTAAAAATGGTGAAAAGATAGTTACTATAGTACCAATGCATAGGCTACGTCGAATGAGGGGGAGCGAAACCTTCGTTTCGTAATCCGCCTTATTCCGCAGCCTTCTCAAGTTCAAGGAAGCGTGATACAAGCCCGCCTGCGATAGATCGCCCTGTCTATGAAGCCCGTAAGGGGCATGTTTTACCGCGCGTAATGCTTCGACACGGTTTCCATGCTTTGGCTTTCTCTCAAAACCTTATATTTAACATGGCTCTAAGGGGCGGTGGAAATGGTCAAGGTTGAAAGGAGGGTTCGGGTGCATAGAGATGGCAGGGCTTTAGAGGCCCTAGCCCTGTTCGATACTGGATCGAGGAGGAGCTACCTCAGCAAGGAGTTCGCAGAGAAGGTTGGATACGAGCCTTATAAGGAGCCAAAGAAAGTTCCCTTAGCTGTGAAGGGGAAATTTGCCAATGTCATCGGGAGGACAACTGTTTTCTTGGAGGTCGAGGGCTATGTCCTGCCCGAGGAGGAGGCTGTTGGGGTTATCGAGGATCTAGCAGTAGATGCGATTATAGGATTAAATATAATGGAAAGCTACGGAATCTACATCGAGAATGATGAGATAAGGTTCAAGCACATACCGCCGACCTCGATGATAATCTAAAAAGAAGCCGAAGAGGCGCGATAACCCCTTTGGCTTTTTACTTTTAAGGGGCTGTTGGAGTTTATTCCTTGCTTTAAGTCCCTACAGGTAGTCTAGAAAGAGTCCTATCTTCCTCTCTGCGTTCCCTACTTTCATTTAGGAGGCGCTCATGTAGTCCTTTATGGTGTGGGGCCGCGCGGACGCTGACTAAGTAGCTGGTGAAGTCGCCCAGCGGCTTGTATGGATTGGCCTTACCGGCCTTAACCTCCTCGACGACTTCATGCGGTAGCCTCCTCAGCCAGCCGCGGAAGTTGGCTACGGCCACGTACCTGCTCTCACCTGACTTCGCGCTCTGGGACCTCCTGTAGGCCTCTACGTCCTTGGCTGGCGCGAGTTCAGCGAGGTGCGCTCCGCTCAAAACTCATGTTGCTAAATGTCGAAGTATAGGTAGAACTCGTAGGGGTGGGGCCTCATGTTGACCGCCGCGTGCTCCTTCAAGGCGTTCTCGACCACCTTCTCGACGACGTCGTCGGTGAATATAGGCTTGAGGAAGTCTCGGTCGCTCTCCAAGCACTCCACGGCCTCCTTGAGGCTCCCAGGGAGCTCCTCGATGCCCAGCTGGCGGCGGCGCTCAGGCGTCAGCGCGTAGATGTTCTCATCGACTGGGTCTCCAGGGTCCACCTTCTTCTTGATGCCGTCGAGGCCGGCCGCCAACATGGCTGCGAAGCATAGGTAGGGGTTGCATGAAGGGTCTGGAGGCCTGTACTCGACGCGCTTCGATGGGGCGGCTACGGCCCCCTTATGGTATGCAGGTATCCTCACGCAGGCGGAGCGGTTGCGACTGCTCCAAGCTATGTAGACTGGCGCCTCGTAGCCCGGCACGAGCCGCTTGTAGCTGTTCGTGGTGGGGCTGGTGATGGCTGCTAGGGCCCTAGCGTGGTCCAGGAGGCCTCCAGTGAAGTACCTGCCCAGCTGGCTAAGCTCAGCGTACTCATCCTCCGGGTCGTAGAACAGGTTCCGCCCATCGCGCCATAGGCTTACGTTGACGTGCATGCCTGAGGCGTTGTCCCCATAGATGGGCTTGGGCATGAAGGTTGCCACCATGCCGTGCATCCTAGCCACGTTCTTAACCACGAACTTGAGGGTGACCGTGGCGTCGGCAGCGCTCGTGAGCGTGTCGGGCTTGAAGATGATCTCGCCCTGGCCGGCGGTGGCGACCTCATGGTGGTGGACGGAGCATGGGGTGTTGAAGTAGTCCTCTAGGAGCCTAACGCACTCGCTGCGCAGCTCCATCAAGGTGTCGTGGGGCGTGGCGGGGTAGTAGCCCTCCTTGAACCTGAGGGGGAGGTCTTGGCCGCCGGGGGACCAAGCAGCCTCCCGCGACTCTATGCGGTAGCTCTGCCCCCTATGAGGGGATAGTACGTCCCACTCCACCCGGTCGAGGATGAAGAACTCAGGCTCGGGCCCCCAGAGCGATGAGGCGTCCCCTCCGAGCTCATCCCTCAAGACCTGCTCGGCCCGCTGAGCTACGAAGCGTGGATCCCTCGAGAACCTGTCGCCCGTGAAGCCCCAGTGCACGTTGCATATCAGCCTAGCAGCCTTATGCTCCTGGCTGGCCCATGGGATTGGGGCGAAGGTGGATGGGTCGGGGACGAGGACCATGTCCGACTCATGGACCTCCACGAAGCCCCTAATGCTGCTGCCATCAAGCTTAGGCACGCCCACCTTGAAGGAGTCGAGGCTAAGCTCGCGGGCGGCTATCGTAGCGCTGTGAAGCCTGCCGGGAAGGTCTACGAGCTGGAGGTCGATGAAGCGAAGCCCCATCTCCTTAACCTTACCCAAAACCTCCTCGGGCGTCAGCTTCGGGCGCCTGCAAACACCCTCCACCGACCCAGCGGGCATGCCTCCACCCTCGTTCAAATCCTTAGGCCTCTGGCTGAAAATTGTACATATATTCCTTTCCTTTTTCTAAACAGAAACGTAGGAAGGAGTACGTGAAAGCCGAAACTTGTTCTAAGAAAGAGGCTTGCGTGGGGCTTTGATGAAGAAAGTCAAGGGAGGGTTTGACGTAACAAAAGTATGGTTGGGAGATGGTTGAGGCATTAGTGCTCCTGTGAATGGCGAAGTCGTTATGCGCGAGCTAACATCAGGAGAAGCCTCAACGCAGGGCTAACGCGCAGCTACTGACTGTAGCTATGAAGGCTAGGTAGGCATATTGTTCCATGACCTAAGCGGTCTTGAGCAGTCCCATCATAGGGACTTGAACGCTAATTAGCGTAAAGCATGCTCAAGCTTAAACCACCTTCACTTACTGCGTGTCACTGAGCGCGCCCCAGCTAGTAGGCCGAAGAAGCAAATTCTAATGAAAGACTTTCATGAGCTCGGTCCAAGCTATGAGGTATGTAAAAAGTAAAATGAAGGAAGGTCCGCTAGCGGCCTAGGGGCCTGAGTGTGCTCCCTCGCATCCATGCTGGGTGCGACGAAGCCAAGGCTTAGATCTGAGGTTTCACCGATCATCGCTCAGACGTGGAACTTGACTGAGACGCGCGAATTTAATGCACCTCACGCCCTTGAATATGAAACGCTAAACTTTTCAGATTCAAGCGTAAACGAGGCGCCTTAGATTATGTTGGAAGCTTGGCTTCCAATTTTCTTGAAAGCCTAAAAGGAAAACATGCGATGATCGCAACGAAGGTCGAGGGCCTCGTGTGGTGGCACGTCCGTAAGCTTGAGCGTCCTTCGCTTTGAAGCCTAAACGGAAGCAGACCTCGCTCCGAAAGGTAGGGCTATCAGCATGCGAAGGTAGAAGCATGCATGTTTAGCCCACGACCTTTCCAATTACTAGCCTCACCCCGCTCTCCTCTGCGATCCTCTCGATCTCCCTAGCTACGTCCCTCTTGGCTGTCAGCGCGATCATTATCTTCTTGGGCTCTTTTGAGTACCTCGCTTTTGCGAGCTCTGCCTTCCTCAAGAGCTTCGTGATTTCGCCGACCGACTCAGCGCTGGCGGTCACCTCGCCCACGATTAGAGGGTCCTCCAAGAAGATGTTTATCTCTTCGCCGTCTATGACCGCTCTCTTCAGCTCAGCTCCTTCAGGTATCTCGCCAGAGCTCCTTAAAGCCTCGGTCAGGAAGCCCCTCACGAACTCCTCGAAGGTGATGCCTGCGAACTTGCTAAGATCGGCGAAACCTCGCAACATGGCTCCCTCCAAGGACCTCAAGCCCCTCTCTAGAGAGTCCATGCGCTTCTCGAGCCTTACTTGGCCCTCCTCCAGAGAGCCTACGCGCTTCTCGAGCCTCTCGTAGCCTTCGCGAAGCCTCCTCTGCTCCTCTTGAATCTGCGCTATCGCGCCCAGCATCTTGTTGAAGTCCTCCCTGAGCCTAGCGATCTCCTGTGCGTGTTTCTCGAGTATCTCGTCGTGCCTCCTAAATCCCGCGATCATGTCCTCCCTGAGCCTAGCGATCTCCTGTGCGTGTTTCTCGAGTATCTCGTCGTGCCTCCTGAAGCCAGCCACCATGTCCTCTCTAAGCTTGGCTACTTCCCCTCCGAGCTTGTTGAAGTCCTCCCTCAGCTTAACTAGCTCAGCCTCATGCCTGTCGAGCCTCTCCAATACCTCCTCGAACTTCTCGTCGTGCCTCTTGAGCCCTTCCAGTATCCTCTCGAGCTCTAGCATGCCGACCACTGCACGGCGGAACTCCGAGTCCTTCTCGAGCAGCTCCAAGAACCGCCTCTTCAACCTCGCCAGTTGCTCGGCGAAGGCAACCACCTCAAATGACTTCGCACCTAGCTATTTTAAGCTAGCGCCAAGCTGGCGCGATACTGTAAAGATAAGCCTTGGGCTTAATGAGCCTGCTACGTGCTAACTTGACAGTGAGCTCGTTGCAGAAACCTCAGATGGGCGAGTGTGCATGTTACCTCTATGAGCGGTAGGGATGTTGAGGCCGCCTCTAGGCCCCTGCCAGGGGTTTTGCAACAGGTTCAGTATTAGCTGGTGCCAGCTTAGTGTGAGTTGATGGTACTGCTGATGGTAGCGACGCCGCCATCGAGCACCCCTCCCTCACCTCCCCAAGTCCAGGAGGAGGCCGCGCTAGCTTAAGGTGTCTGAGCCCTGGAGCTCACGGGAGGGACGTAGGCCTCAAGAGGAGGGTCGTGAAGGCAGGGCAACTCAAGAGGAAGGCAAGGGAGCTCGTGAGGTGGCTCCAGCCCTTCCCTGGGACGCGGTGGAGCGCCCCCTGGGGTCCTTCATCAAGCGGCGAGCCTGCCCTAGCCGACAGCGCTACAGAACCCTCTCGCGTGGAGCCCATGCCTCAAGCCATAGCCAAGCGATGCGCCGCTTAGAGCTAGAGGACTACTACTACCTCCGAGCCCCTGATGAGGTTTAATGCCTCGTCCCTACCCACCACCTTAACTACCTCCACCACCTCCTTTACATCTACGTTCCTCTCCATTAATGACTGCAGATAGACGTAGGTTCTGGCTTCAGGGTATAGTGTGTAGATGAGGTCCTCGACCGAGGGGCCATTCGATGCTTGCTGCCCCCTCATAGTGCAGTATATTCCATCATCTATGAAGAGCACGCTTACGTCGAGCTCGCCCATGGCTCCTAGCGCCATGTACATTCCATCCATCGCCTTAAGGGACGGCTGCTTAGATATTATTATAAGGGCCTTAACTAATGCTCAACACCCTGTCTGAGGCTTTAAGGTATGCGGCTAGGTCGCTAAACCCACCTATGATTACCCTCTCGTTAAGCTCCTTGTTCCTAAGATCATTATCCACGTATCCTCTAGCGATGGCGCATTGGGCGCAAACCCTCACTTCAACGCCCTTATCGATGAGCGTCCTCAAGGCGCTGCTGAACCTAGGGTCGTTCGCCCTAGCGATGCCTACGGCTTCACCGTGTAGGAAGAGCCTCACCGCGTATCCCTTATCGACGGCCCTATCGGCTATCCTTAGGCCTATGGAGGCGTTCTGGCTCTCGGGCGAGGCTAGGAGTATTATCGATAAGCTCTTAGATGAAGATGGCACTATCGCACCACTCCATCAGGTCCTCGATCAACCTATCGTAGAAGCCTTCATCCTTCAGCCCCTCAGCCTTAACCCCCCTCCTCCTAAGGTCGTCGTCGCTGGCGAGGAAGGGCCTCAGCCCACCCCTCCTGATGTTGTACACCCCATCCCCCACCAAGTACACCCTTGTTTCATCGGTTAGGGCGAGCTCGGATGCTAGGTCTGAGAGGCCGCCGTCCAGGATCCTCGAGATTATAAGCAGGCGCCTCAACGGGCCTACTCCCATCCGAGCGACCTAAGCAGCCTGTCGCCGATCTGCCCTCTAAGCTCGTCAAGCCCCTTCCTAAACTCCCCCTTCAAAGGCTTACATAGCTGAAGCCTCGATTCGCCGTTGAGCACCTTGACGGCTAAGGCCATGCACGTAGCTTCGCCGCAGAGCCTACAGTTCGTTTTGGGCAGGTACTTGTAGAGCTGCAGGGCTGTAAGCTTCCTCCTAGCTTCCACCTCCTCTCGGCTAGGTGCGCCGTACCTCTTGAGCTCGCCTTCAGCCTTAACTATGAGCTCCTTAACCCTCCCGAGGACCTCCCTGGCCTCATTGAGGTCTAGCGTGTACGTTACGCCAACCCTACCTGAGGGAAAGATCGTTATTAGTCTATCCCACAGCTTGAGCGTTAATGCCCCGCTCCCCTCATCGTAAACCGTGAGTCCGGGTGGAAACATGAAGGATAGTGTGGCTATTAATTCACGTGGGAGCTCCACGTTTGCTTGAGCTATAAACCTTATCCTGCTTGGATCTTTAATGCATGGCATGACCTCCTTCAGCTCAAAGCTTAGACCCTCATACATGGAGGCGAAGGCCCCCTCTCAGGCTGAGCTCCGCAGCGTCCACCTCCATAGCCTCAAACTTTACATCTACTCGCTCATCCACCCTCTTCACCCGCGGCGTGTATGAATATAGCAATATTTAAATATAGCTATAGGGGCTAGCTAAGCGATACGCGCGATGGAGGGCTTGGAGAGGGTTAAGGCTGCGGTCTTCAAGGCGCTCAGCGACCCGGCCAGGCTGAAGATCCTCGAGCTCTTGCGTGGCGGCGAGAGGTGCGTCTGCGAAATAGTCCCCTATGTAGGGATATCCCAGCCGCTGGTCTCCAGGCACCTAGCGATACTGAAGCGCTGCGGCCTCGTGAGGGATAGGAGGGATGGGAACAGGAAGCTATACTCCGTCACCAACCCAGCCATCTTCAAGGTGATCGACGCCATAGACGACGTCTTCGCGGGCGCCCTCATTAAGCAGGTCGTCGAGCAGATAGCTTGAGGAGGGGGCTGTAGGGTGGTCGTGAAGGTTGAGACTTTTACGGCCAAGCCGCCCTGCGCAGGATGCCTAAAGCTCTTGGAGTATGCAGACTTGATCAAGGCAAAGTATGGTGAAAGGGTCGAGGTGATAAAGCACATAGGTCCATGCGAGGAGTTCAAGAAGTACGGCTTAACGGTGGTTCCAGCCGTAGTCTTCAACGAGGGGAGGATAAAGATCATGGGGGTATGCCCAAGCATGAAGACCATCGAGGCGGCGCTCAAGGAGCTGGGGGTGTGACACACGCCAGTAAAGGTTGAAGTGTTTACTTCCGAGCCGCCATGCTCCGGCGGGAGGCTCCTGCTGAAGCTCATTGAGAGGGTCAAGGAGGAGTACAAGGATAGGGTCGAGGTTGTAGTCTACAGGGGGGAGAATCCGAAGCTAAGCGAGTACGGCATAAACGCGAGCCCCGCCGTGGTCATCGACGGGGACATACGCATAATAGGCGTATGCCCGAGCGAGGAAACCCTCAAGGAAGCGTTGAGGGAGGCTGGCGTCTAAAATGCAGAGCGGAGAATGGCAGGAGGGGATGCCAACCCACGAGAACCTGCTCTTCTCATGCTTTGGAGGACTGTCAAACACTGGGCTGACGAGCGCGTTGGCATGCCTAGAGGTGGTCAGGGAGTTGGGCCTAGAAAAGGTGGCTATTGGATGCCTGCCCTCAGTGCCCCTGGGGGTTAAGCCCGTTTTGGGGAAAGCTAAAGCTGCAAAGAAGATAATAACGGTGGACGGCTGCCCCTTCGAGTGCGCGAGAAAAACCATAGAGGCCGCTGGCTTCAAGGTAGCCAAGAGCATCGTTCTCGCTAGAGATATAGGCATGAAGAAAGTGGCGCTGCACACCGACATAGGCAAGGGTTTAGGCGTCGAAAAATACATCTCTCAAGAAGACATAAGGAGGGCCAAGGAACTAATTATAAAGGCGATTATGGATAGGTAAGCATGATGCGACAAAAGATCAAACGTCGCCAAATAGGGCAAGTCGTAGGCGCTTTGCCACAAACTCCGTAAGGGAGGCGAGGGTTGACGATTGAAATCAAGCCCCTAAACACTCGGTCAGGTACTGCAATAGGTGTTGAGGTAAGAAATCCAGAGGCGCCTGAAAAGCCGGCTGTTATAGTGGTGATAGCAAAAAGAGGGCTGCTAGTTTGCGGTAACTTTGATATAAATGAGCTTGATAAAAGGAACGTAACTGCAGCCAGGATAGTTGGCCTAACAAAAATTGAGGACGCCCTGCAAAGGACCGTAGTCTCCGCCACGTCGCGCGCTAAGGCTTTAGGTGTTGATGTGGGCATGTTGGGCAGCGAGGCCCTTGAAAGAATGAGCGCTTAAATTACAGCTGAGGGGTAAAATATGGAGAGTGAGGAGAAAAAGAGCCTAAAAATACTTGAGGATTGCTATAAGTCTGCTGAGCATGAAAATGTTATTTGGGTTTGCGATGGGGCTGCAAACGTTGGACAAGTTGGGCAGGCAGTAGGCGTTTTACTTACAAACTTAGATAAGGGACGCATGTGTTGCACAGTAGCCGTTGCAGCGGGCTCTAGTCGCCATTTAGACATAGCTGGAAGAGCGAAGAAGAACATAGTTATAAACGGGTGCGGCAACAGATGCGCCTCGAAGGTTTTAGAGAAAGCTGGAAAAAGAGTAGACTACGAAATCAACATATCCAAGTACTTGCAGAAGGTGCCTACGCTCGACATATACACAGCAGATGTAAAGAAGATAGCAAAAATAATCATGGAAGAGGCGAAATTATAACAAGACCCGAAGTTTTAAGGATGGAGAGAGAAGCGCTCAGCAAAAATAAGCAGACTTTGGGATTAGAGGCGCCAAGTCTGTGGGAAGTCGCAGGGGCTTAAAACCCATGCGCACGCCTAGAGGCTCTCAACTAAGAGAGCCATCGAATGAGGCAGAGAGGGTTGCTTCCTTCATTCGCAAGAACTACTCGTACATGGTGCTCTCGATGGTATTTCTCGGCATCTTGGCGGGCTTGGTGGCACCTACTCAAGTCCAATCGCTCAAGCCGTTCATGCTCCCGCTTACCGGCATAATGGTTTGGGCAATGACCGTAACCATAAGATTTGGGGAGCTCGCTCAGACAGGCAAGAAAGTAAAGCAAATAGTGCTCGCCCTATTGTTCTGCTACGCAATTTTTCCGATAATCAGCTTCGCCTTAGCCGTGGCTTTCTTGTCCCGTAGGCCAGAGTGGGCGATCGGCTTCATCCTGATGGGAAGCGTGCCCACGGCGGGGATGAACGTTGTTTGGACCGGCATGCTCAAGGGGGACCTACCACTCTCGATAATGCTCAACGCGATCATGATGTTCCTCGGAATAGCAACCATACCGACGATCACTGCCCTTTTCGCAGGCGTTTGGGTGAAGGTCAGCGCGGTCGATCTGCTCTGGGCGGTCCTAACAAACCTCGTGATACCTCTCTTCTTCGGATTTCTGACTCGCTACGCGCTGGAAGCGCTATCGAGAAAGAGCCTACCGAAATACCTCCCAATCTTTTCCTCCGCCTCCGCGATCATAGCCATGGTGCTCATGTTCTCCATGGTGTCCATAAACATACCCATGATCCCGGCGGAGCCCTATGTACTGCTCCTGCTAGTGCTTCCTCCGCTTTTGGCGTTCCCGTTGGTCTTCGGAGCGCCCTACTTGGTGTGCTCGAAAGCCCTTCGCCTGAGCTACGAGGAACAAGTCGCCATAGTTTATAGCTCGGGCATGAAGCACCTCCCGCTTGCGACGAGCCTCGCCTTCGCCTCCTTCGGCCCGGCCGCGGCATTTCCGATAGCGATATCCGCGGTATTTCAGACGACCTTCGCAAGTACTTTCTACAGGCTGTTCCAGCGCGCACAACGGCTCCGCTGATCCTCCTCTGTATGCTCTCGGATAGCGACGCGCGAACTAAGGCGACGTAGCCCCCCGCCTTTCTCAACAACAATCGCGCGCTATACGTGCCCATGAAATGCTACGTTGCGGCAGGGACTACCTTACTTGGGGCTGAGGGCCAAGGGTAAGGAGGCAGGAAGGTCGTTGCTGGAAGTTCACGGGCCATGGCATGAGCTCGCGGGGCAGCTCAAGCCTGAGTTAAAGTTCACGAATTACGTCAGAAGTGTGAACTAAGTTATTGCAGTTCAAGCCCCCCGAGCCTGCAACCCGGGTTCAAATCCCGGCCGGGTCACTCCTACAAGGTATGAGGGCTCGAGTAGGCTTGCGAGATACTGTCAAGTTAAGGGTTAGGGGCTTTGAGGGCTTCTTTGGAGGTGGTCTGCCGTTAGGTGGCTCCTCAAAGCCCTTAGGGATAGTGGCTTGTTTAGGCGTAATAGGTTTTCGCTGCTGTTGAAGGTTAGGGCTGTGCTGCTCTACATGGCTGGGTTGAGCTATAGGGACATAGCGTACGTGTTGAGGGTTGTTCCATGCAGCCATGAGGCCGTTAGGCTCTGGGTCAAGAAGCTTGAGCTGCTGACGGTCAAGGTTGAGGCTAAGCCTAGACGCATGGTGGCCGCCGACGAGACTAAGGTCAAGGTTAATGGCGAGTGGTGCTACGTGTGGGCCGCCGTAGATGTGGATACGCGCGAGCTGCTAGCCACGTGGGTTTCATGGCAGAGGAACATAATGCACGCTCAAGCCTTCCTTAGGAAGGCCCTCGAGACATGTACGAACAAGCCCATATTCCTCGTGGACAAGGGGCCATGGTACCCTGAAGCCTTTCGAACACTCGGGCTCAAGTGGGAGCATAGGGCCTTCGGCGAGAGGAACTGCATCGAGCGCTGGTTCAGAACCATGAAGGCTAGGACGAAGCGCTCCTTCAACAACCTCCCAGCCAGGAGGAAGCCCATACTCAAGGTCAAGCCCTTCATGAGGCTCCTCGCCCTATGGTACAACTTCATAAGAATACATCAAACACTAAAAGACCCCCCCAGCAACACCTGTAACTTGACAGTATCGGCTTGCGATATGAATAACGCAGGGCTGTGCTAACCTTAGAGCCTTCATAAAGTTCAAGTCGATCCTCCAGGAGGAAAGCCTGCCCTACGCCAGCTCGCTTCAATACGCAAGAGCCTACGTAAAGCTACAGCCGCCGCCCTTATTGACAATGAACTCATTGCAGAACCCTCAGGTATATGAGTATGCATGCTATATGTACGAGCGCTAGGAATGTCGTGGCTAGCCTCTCATACCTTATCGTTATCCTCTTGAACGATTTCAGCCAAGCGA
>Ga0272445_1001000_pt1 | contig 23590 bp, 21 predicted proteins | sample YNPCB0031_FD_194404 | JGI IMG/M metagenome (GOLD analysis project Ga0272445, IMG submission 194404) | Hot spring sediment microbial communities from Yellowstone National Park, WY, United States - YNP-CB-003-1 | ecosystem: Environmental > Aquatic > Thermal springs > Hot (42-90C) > Sediment... | reverse complement strand
CCCTCTTAGGCTTAGGCGGGAGGAAAGATGAAATAACACACCACTCCTCATCACTCAACTCACGAAACTCCATAAACAAAATAAGCAACAGAAAAATTAAATATTTTGAAACCACCTCGGCTGTAAGTACTAAGCTAGCATCCATACTAATAGTAGTATTCCTACTTATAGGTATTGTAGCCGGATATTTTGCTGGAAGTGCAGCAGCTCCACCCGCTAGAACAGTTACAGTACCTGCTGGAGCTACTACAGTAACGGTACCTACTACTGTTCCTGCTGTTGGTCTTCAAGGAGATGTACTTATAGGGGCTTTACTTCCACTAACTGGGGTTTTATCGTCTTACGGGGAGAACGATAAGGTGGCTTTAGAGCTTGCTGTAAGTGATGTTAATGAGTGGCTTACCTCTCTAGGTAAGCCCTGGAGAGTTAAGCTTACTGTTGAGGATACAGCTACAGATCCTAAGACAGCTTTAGATAAGGTTCAGGCTCTTCATGGACGTGGGGTTAAGATATTTATTGGACCTATGTCCAGCGCTGAGGTTAGTGAGATAAAAAGCTATGCTGATGCTAACGGTTTACTAATTATATCGCAATCATCAACCTCACCTGCACTCTCAATACCTAACGATTCAATACTTAGATTCTGCCCTATGGATGTTGCTCAGGGGGCAGCTATAGCTAAGATAATGTGGGATAGAGGGGTAAGATATCTGGTGCCTGTATGGAGGGGTGATACTTGGGGTGATGGTCTTAAGGAGTTCTCCGTTAAGGCTTTCGATAAGATTTTGAAGGCTTCAGGCCAAGCTGGAGGTATTGATTCTGGAATAAGGTATGATCCTGCAGCTAAAGAGTTCTCTGCTGAAGCAGCTAAGCTAGCCAGTATTGTTGATGGTGCTGTTAAGAAGTATGGTAAGGATAAGGTTGGTGTTTTAGTTATAAGCTTTGAGGAGGTAGCTGCCATATTTGCTGCTTCTAAAGCATACCCAATACTTTCAGAGGTTAAGTGGCAGGGGTCAGATGGAACAGCTGGAACAGCAGTATTGATTGAGGATAAATCTCTAGCTGAATTCTCAGTAAAGGTAAGCTTCTACAATACCATAGGCTCACCGGGTGCTTCACCCTATACTGATAGGGTTAAAAGCTATGTTTATGAAAAGCTTAAGAGGGAGCCTGAAGCCTACGCCTACTTCTCCTATGATGCATTATGGGCTATAGCTTTAGCACTGGATTCTGTAGGTAAATATGATGGGGTAGCTGTTAGAAACGCTGTACCTCAAATACTTAAGCATTATATGGGTGCCTCAGGATTCTTCAGTCTAGATGAAAACGGGGATAGAGCAACAGGAGACTACGACATACTTGCAATTAAGCTAGTAGCTGGAGAGTATAAGTGGGAAACAATAGGAGCATACAGATACGCTACAGATTCTGTTGAGTGGAAATAAACTAAAATAATTTTTTGGTGGCTTTATGAGCTATGACGTATTGGAGACAAGAAATCTGGTTAAAAGATTTGGTGGGCTTACTGCTGTGGATAATGTGGATGTTAGGGTTAAGAAGAATAGCTTAACGATGCTTATAGGACCTAACGGAGCAGGTAAGACAACACTTGTCAATTTATGTACTGGTGTTTTAAAGCCTGATGATGGTAGAATCCTTTTTGAAGGTAAAGATATTACTGGCTGGCCCTCCCATAAAGTCTATAAAGCAGGATTTGTAAGAACCTTCCAGGTTCCTGAACCCTTCCTCTCACTTACAGTATTGGAGAATGTGCTTGTAGCTCTAGGTAATAGTGGGGAGAATCCGGTTAAGGCGCCTTTTAGAGGATTATGGATTAGGGAGGAGGAGGATAAGATAAGAAGAGCCTTTGAGATTCTGGGTAAGGTTGGTCTTGACAGGTTCTGGAGTATGGAGGCCTACAGGCTTGGTGCAGGCCAATTGAAAATGCTTGAGGTAAGTAGAGCACTAGCTACTGGAGCTAAACTTATAGCTTTAGATGAACCTATAGGAGGAACAGATCCAGCATATGCAAGCGAAATATTCAAGTATATTAGGGATATTAAGGATTCATGGAATATTACATTTCTAGTTATTGAGCATAGAATAGATATTGCTCTCCCATTTGCTGACTACGTTTACGTAATGGATAGGGGGAAGGTTATCTGTGAGGGGCCGCCTAAGCTTGTTGAGAATGAGCCTAAAGTTATAGAGGTCTATATAGGTAGGTAGTATGCTTCAAGTAGAGAATCTTAATTCAGGATATGGTAAGCTTAAAGTATTGTTCAACATCAATTTTGAAGCTAGAGAAAAGGAGATAACGGTAATTGTAGGACCTAACGGAGCAGGTAAAACAACACTACTTAACAGTATATGTAGTGTAGCAACAATTTACAGTGGTAAAATACTTTTTGAAGGTAAGGATATTACTGGCTTACCAATACATAGAATAGCTAGGCTAGGTATAGCTTACCTACCTCAAATGGGGAATATATTTACAAACCTAACTGTTGAGGAGAATCTAAGAATAGCAGGCTATGTATTACCTAGGGATGAGGTTAAAAATAGAATTGATGAGGTTCTAGACATTTTCCCAAGAATTAAACCATTCATAAACAGGAAAGCTGGAACATTAAGTGGTGGTGAGAGAAGAATGCTTGCAATAAGTATAGCCCTCATGAGAAAACCCAAAATACTCCTACTGGACGAGATGACTACTGATTTAGCCCCTATACTTGTTAAGAAGGTTCTGGAGAAGATAGTTGAGTTAAGAGATAGCTTAGGACTAACAGTAATACTTGTAGAGCAGCATGCTAAAAGAGCATTAGAAATAGGTGATAAAGCATACCTGCTGGTAAGTGGAACAGTAAGGTTTGAAGGAGAACCTAAAAACCTACTTGAACATCCGGAATTTTCAAAGCTATACCTAGGCATAATAAAGTAAGCTAAAGCATTTAAGTATTAAGTAGATTTCACCTATCTATTAGAGTATTCTACTTAACTGTAAGTCTACAACTTCCTAGCAGCTACTCAACATTTATATTTATCTGAAGTTTTAAAATATTATTTTATAGGTGGTTATGTGAGGGCTTTAATAATAGATCCGAGAATAGCTGGAATCTCGGGGGATATGATGCTTTCAGCTTTATTAGATATAGCTGGAGGAGAGGAGGAGATTTATCAGCTTGCAGACACTATAGAGAATACCTTAAGCTATTGTAGCTTATTTAAAGTTGAGGTTGTTGATACTGTTAAGGGGGGGATTAGGGCGAAAATGGTGAGGATGAATATTAAGGAGGATACACGTAATGTAGAAGCTGCTGAAATAAGGAATTATATTGAGGAGGTTGGGGGTAAATTAGGATTATCAAGTAGGGGTATTAGATATGCTTTAAACGTTATAGATGATCTTATAGAGGCTGAGATGAAGATTCATGGATTAAAAAGTAGGGAAAACGTGGTATTCCACGAGTTAGCATCATCAGATACAGTATTTGACATAGTTGGAGTATCGTTAATGCTGGAATCCCTAAACTGCTTCAGCGGGGAGGCTGAAGTATATACTACACCACCCTCCCTAGGTGGAGGCTACGTTAATGTAGGGCATGGATTCATTAATGCTCCAGCTCCAGCAACACTTGAAATACTTCGTAAGCATAGCTATAGATTCACATCTACACCAGTTGATTCAGAGCTTACAACACCAACAGGCGCTGCGCTTTTAACAAATCTTACGGGGAAAATCATAGATCACTATCCACCATTAAGAATAGAGAAGGTAGGCTATGGAGCAGGTTTTAAAGACTTTAAAAACATTCCGAATGTTTTAAGAATAGTTGAGGGATATGATTTAAACATTGTAGGTGATAAGGTTATTGTTCTTGAAACAAATATTGATGATTTGCAGGGTGAAGTTCTCGGATATCTTGTTGGGAAGCTGATTGATTTAGGAGCTCTAGATATTTCAATAATTCCAGCTGTAGGTAAGAAGAATAGACCTTCACACATAGTTAAGGTTCTTGTAGAGCATAGTGAATACGATAAGGTGCTTAAAGCATTAATGGATGAAACAGGTACTCTAGGTGTAAGAATATGTGAGGTATGTAGGGCTTTAGCTTTAAGAAGTGAAGAGACAAGAACTGTGGAAATTAACGGTAGAAAATACAGTGTTAAAGTTAAGATTTCCAGAACACCTGAAGGTAAGCTTCTAAACATTAAGCCAGACTATAACGATCTAAAGGCTATAGCTGAAGAGCTAAATACGCCATTAAGAAAGATAATGCTAGCTATCAACAATATCCTATGGGAAGACTTAAACAGTGAAAGCCATACTTAAACAAAATAAACACAAAATACTCAATAGCTTTCTAATCCTAGCATAGAGGTGGTTTCAAAATATTTAATTCTTCTGTTGCTTGTTTTGAGACGTGACAACTTAAGCTATTATGTGATTGGCAGTCAAATGCTTGAGGATTAAACTTTCTTAACTGTTGGGAGGATGAACTTCTTGTAGCCTACGTGGGTTAAAGTAAAAATCATATGAACACTGTTGAGGTAAACTTGATGTATGCAGCATCGAAAGGTCGAGGCTTGGCAAGGGACTGGCCTGCAGGAGGCGAGGGAGGAGGGAGAACTATATTTGACTGCCAGTCACCAGTTGCTTAAGTTGCCAGATCCCTTGTTTTGTTTATGGAGTTTGTGAGTTAAGTGATGAGGAGTAGGGTGTTATTTCATCTTTTCCCCACCTAAGCCTAAGAGGCTTTAAGCAATGATAGATCGTTGATTAACGCTATATGTTTTTACTACTGGCTGTAGATGCGTTAAATGCCTAGGAAGTATGGGTCATACGTAACTGGCTGGAGAAGGCTTAGAAGACTTCAGGAGGCTAGGGGTATGGGGTAGGATAGTTGAGTTCCTCAATCCATGAGAAGCTGTAGACGTGTAGTGATAGATAGTACAACGTGGAGGCTAAAGGGGGGTGAGGAGGTAGGTTGTGATGGATTCAGAATAGGAGGGGATGAAGATTCATGTAATAGTTGATGAGGGATCAAAACCTATATCCGTAGCGCTCAGTCCAGGAAACACTCATGACTCTAAAATGTTCAACCCTGTCTACGATAAGATGAAAAGTAAGCCTGAGGGTTTTATGAGGATTCAGCATACAATACATATGAGGTAAAGGATAGGATGGAGAAGGATGGAGTTAAAGCAACATACCTGTAAACCCTAGGAATGGGAGGAGGCAAATAACATACGATGAGAAGGAATATAAAGCAATGAGGCCATAGAGAGATTCAACTCATGGCTTAACATTCAGAAGAGCAATAATAAGATATGAGAGAATAGCAATAATGCTCCAAGCAATCACAACATTCACATGCATAATAATACATAGAGGTATGAAATATGATAAGCTTAAATATTTTGAAACCACCTCTTGAAATAAGGCAAGCTATATTAATAATTTTCTATTTTAGTGCTTATGGCTTAATTTCAATCTCATAAATCCATTCATATAATGGAAACAAAAAATTTCAGTATTGTTCCTTTCATACTGATTTAATATAATAAAAAGCACGATCATCGAAGGATTAAACAATTTTAGATTTATCTTCCTCATCAGATTTCTATCATCTTTTAATAAAGATAATTATAATTACGCCTATTATTAAACCAATTATAAATGTTATTGTAGGATATATCTTTAAGTTTATACTTAATTGAGAAATTTGTTCTTGAAGCTTATTAATATCTCTATTAAGGATTGATATAGTGTTGTTTAATTCATCATTCTCTCTTTGAAGTGTCTCTATTAATTTTGATGTTTCCATTGTTTTATCTGATGTTGCGTACACTTTTTTATCAAGCCAAATTTCTTTAACCCAATCATAATTAGCTATTTTTATTATTTCTCCTGCTTGCATCTTTCCAGCTACCCCATTAATTATTTTATATACGTGCGTAATTTCCATTTTATGATTTATTCTTAAAATATTCAGTTGGTCTTCATTAGGTTTGTCTTTAAAAACTATTATTATATTTATAATTTTGGATGGATCTGATTTTTCTAAAATTTCTTGAAGTTCAACATCTATCTTATCATATTGTTGGGCAAATACAGAGCAAAGAAATATTAATATTAAGGAAAGAAATAACAGTTTGCCTGTAAGACTTATCATAAATTAAGAAGGAATACAGTTTAATATAAGCTTTGTGGTTTAATTGGGCCGCTTTGTAAACTTAAGCATGTCATTCACCTTCATTATTCTTTTTTAATTTATTTAGCTTTATGATTTATTTCTCGATAATCGTACTTTTCAATTTAGGTCTGTATGAATTAAGGAATAAAATTTAATATTTCTCGTCTTTATTATATAGGTGAATTTACGAGTTTCGAAATTAAACCCACATCCTTTTCAACGTAAAAATTATATTTTTAATCTTTAAAAGAAAATGCGTAATTTAAAATAAATATTTATTAATAAGGTGGAAACTTGAATAAGAAATTCAATATATTTAAAAAATTTAGCATTCCTATTATGATCATATTACTCCTATTGCCAATGCAAATTATTGTATTTCCTACATCTGTAAATTCTAGAAATGAAGCGGGGTCTAAAGATTTTCGTGAAGAAGAGCAAAGTAGGAAAATTTATGAATTAACACTTATAACTGGAGACATTGTAGAGGTTGCTGTCATAAATAATACAAAGTTTGAAATAATTGGAATTAAGCCTGCAGACCCAAAGAAGCTTAATAGGGGATATAGAACATGGGAGGATGAAAATGGTCTTTATGTTATTCCAAGTGATGTTGATATTAGAAAAGTTGATGTTGAATTATTTAATGTAAAGTATTTAATTAAGGAGGGATACTATAACTTAACCCAACTACCAATTATAGTTGTTACTGAAGAACCTAAAGTAATTATGCAAAACGATATTGAAAAAACTATTAAAGAGCAAAAATATGGAATTGTTGGAGTAAAATACAAAATATTACCCGCTATTTCTTCCAAGCTTAATTTAAAGAAGATTGGGGAAGCTTTCTCAAACATAATTTCAAAGCCATATGTAAAGAAAATATTATTAGATAAGAAAGTAGGAGTAAAACTTAATGAAAGTATTCCATTAATAGGTGCGGATAAAGTTTGGGAGATAGGATATAATGGTTCTGGGATAAGAATAGCAATAATAGATACTGGAATAGATAATAGCCATCCTGACTTCTACTTCCCAAATGGAACTAGTAAAATAGAGCGGAATATTGATTTTACAGATGATCATGATATAGATGATCTTTTTGGTCATGGTACCCATTGTGCTGGAATAGCTGCAGGAACAGGTATAGCTTCCATTACAAATCCTTCTGTCTCAGATATTCAAAGAGTAGTAGAAAGACCTTATAGCGATGAGTTCGCTAGGATAGCTACTAATGGAACACATTTAGCTATGGTTTGGCACTCTTACACTAATAATAATTGGGAGATATGGTTTTCAATGTATGATGGATATCGCTGGACCAATCCAGAGCAACTAACAAATAACATAAACATTGATAAGTATCCCTTCATCACATTTTTAAAAGATGGAAGAATACTTGTCATATGGTATTCAAATAGAACTGGAGATGAACAAATTTGGTACAAGGTTTATGTGAAAGGTACATGGAGTCCTGATAAGCAATTAACAACAGGTCCGGATTGGCATTCCTATTCTCCTGCTACCCAACTATCAAATGGATCAATAGCTATTACATATACATCTAATGCCTCATCAAATATAGATGTATGGTTTTCTATTCTAAATCTAGATAGTAGTAATACATTAAACTGGGTAAGTAATAAGAAACTAACAAGCGCTAACTCAACAATGTGGCTATTTTCAAGCTCAATCATTCAAGATCCCGATGGAAGGATATGGGTATTCACATATGATGTATATAACTTTAACTTCACTACCAACATTGGTGGAATTACGCAGATATACTATAACGTTTCAAGTGATGGAGGTGCAACATGGTCAGGGGGGCTTCTAACAAGTGGGTCAGGATTTGTTGATCCTTCCGCAACAGTACTGCGGGATGGAGTAATAATGTTAGTATTTGAAGGTGATGATTTGGATAGAAACATACCATGGACTTTATGGTATATGGTGTATCTGAATAATACTTGGACACAGCCGAAATTACTTACACCTGGTAAATATTTAGCTGTCCCATCAATTGTTTATTTAAAGAATAAATTCTATGTAACAGCTCAAAATTGGATGGGTGATGAATTTGGCAATGATATTTTCCTATTAACTATACCCGTATTTAGAGGGGTTGCGTATGGTGCAACTTTATGGAATGTGAAAGTTCTTAATAGATATGGATGGGGATATTTGTCTTGGGTAATATCTGGAATTGAGTATGCAACATATGGACCTGATAGCATTGAGAATACTGGAGATGAGGCAGATGTTTTAAGCTTAAGCTTAGGAGCATATTGGTGGAGTGATGGTACGGATCCTTTATCTATGGCATGTGATAATGCAGTAGATCTGGGGAGAATTGTAGTTGTAGCAGCTGGAAACTGGAGGGGATACTTCCATATAGGTGTTCCTGCAACTGCAAGAAAAGCTATTACGGTAGGAGCTACTGATAAATATGATAATATTGCTTGGTTCAGTAGCTATGGTCCTACAATAGATTATAGGGTGAAGCCTGATCTTTTAGCACCAGGAGTAAATATAATTTCAGCCCGTGCTAGAAATGGATTGTTTACACCAATTCCAGAAAATAGCTACTATACCATGCTTAGTGGAACAAGCATGTCAACACCACATGTAGCAGGAGCAGCTGCTTTATTGAAACAGATTATGCTTACAAGGTATACAGGGGGAAGATGGAGACCTGATTTAGTTAGGCATGTTAAGGATGCTTTAATATCTCATTCGGAAGATCTTGGATACAATGTTTATCAGCAGGGAGGTGGAAGATTGGATATATATAAAATAATTGGGGTATCATCACTATGTGTACATCCAGCAACAGTAAGCTTCGGCTTATATACGGAAGACAGAATTGATAGTGTAGTATTAGAGGTTAGTGCGAGAAGAGCTGTTCTCACACGTAACCTAACTCTTTCAGTAGTTGTGGAAGATATAATAAATAGGAGGGTAATAAATTGTGCTTCATTAAATGTAACAGAACTTCAAATACCGCCAGGAGAAGTTAGATATGTTCTACTAGCAATCAACACAACAGTTCCAAGATCAATATACTCTGGAAAACTATTTATAAAAGATGTGGATGGAAATTATACGATACATGCTATATTTGGATTTGCAAGATTAAATAAACTGGAAGTTGCTTTTCTCGATCTTAATGGAAATCCATTAGCTAATGCTTTTGTCGGTACATTTAAAGCCAATGCAACCTATAATGAATATCTTGCTGAACTTCATAAGTGGATGTGGAATTATACTGACAGTAGTGGGAAAGCAAACTTTTACGTATTTGATGGAGTATACTATGTAATAGGAAGTGATTATGGAAAAGATGCTTACATGAATGCTTACGCAATAAATAAATCCCATATTGACCATAACGTGAACATTACCCTTGATTTAAGAAATGCTTATAAAATATCTTACTCTTCCCCTGTCCCTAATCAAATTATAGCTTGGTTCTCCAACATGATATCCTACGGATATTATAATGAAACATATGGTTATTGGTATACACAGATGCTTGGTTATTCTTGGTATTATCCGAGAATAACAGATGTTTATATAAGCTCAACAGATCTACTATTCTCAACATACTATCAGCATTATGATAAAAGCTATATTAATGTTCCTAATCCAATTGTTTTACTTGCCCCGGAGCTTTACTCAATTTGTTTCTATCAAAAAGGAATAGACCAAAGCAAAGTTATTAGTTTTGATAAATCCCAACTTGCTAAAGCTGATAAAGATTATAGAGTTGCTCTTACTCCCTCAATAGCTGCTTGTTTTGAAAGAGATGCGTATGTTTCTCTATTTCCATATTATGCTTGGCATTGGAGTATATCATGGGAAATAACCTCTCCTAAGAGAATTATAGAATGGCTTGTACCAGAAATAGATTATTATGTTAGGTATTGGAAATATGGGGACCAGCCAAATGTAAATACACCGTACTTCCGCTTTGCTGGTTGGGAATGGTATCCAAGTCCAGGTAGTTATTCAATAGCAACAAATTCTCATCCTCTCAGTTCTGATATATCCATACATGTGTGGTCGCATGATAGTGGAAATACAGCAGTGTTGTATGCATGGACTGATGTATTTCATGATAGCTATCATCCATATTCATATGATACGTTATGGAGCGATAATGGTAGATTAATAATAAAGCGTAATGGAACAATAATACTTGATACAAGAGAATTTTATGATTACTATTGGTGGCGGATAGATAATTTACAACTTCCAGCAAGAATTGAGTTAGAGCTGTATGGAAGAAGCAATTTGTATCTTTCAACCAATATGTATACCAAAATACAATTTGATGTTCCAATAAATGGAAGCTATCACGTTTGGAATCCATTCTCAATTACTATTAAAGATTTAGACTTAAACAACACTCATACAGCTGGCAACATTACAGGCTATTTAATTGCAAATATTGCTTTAATTCAAAATCCATCGATAGAATACTCTATAGATGATGGAGCTACGTGGAAGCTGGCTCAAGTTAGCAAAATCTCCAACTATAATTATAGCTTCTCATTAGGAAACTTGGGAAATGTCTACGTATCTCTAAGAATTAATGCAACAGACCAATCAGGCAATAACATATCCCAAACAGTGATTAGGGGATTTCATGTAAAACCATCGCCACCTGTATACACATTAGCAGATTTTCCAATGCCCTTCATATCGTCGAGTGATGCCATAAATACAATGATGGTTGTAGGAGCCAGCAATCCAAGAGGGCCTTGTAGTTCAGCTCATACTATTGACGTTGAGGCTGGAATGTACATTTCCTTTGCCCTTGGCACAAGGACGAAAGCAGGTATGCCTGAAGTCTTAATGGACTGGCAAATCGCAAACTATAACTCTACCCACGTTATAAGGATATTCAAGAAAGGAAACATAATTACGTTTGGAGGACCTGGTGTTAACCTAATATCTTGGTACTATCACTACCTAACACATAATGGCGTTCAAAAACTTGCTGCCTATATGGCATTTGATGAGAATGGCGTATATATCTACTCCCCGGTATCGGGCCTAAAGTATCGGATGGTGAACGATTACGGTCAGGGATTACCTGTCACCGATTATGCAATGATAGTTCTCCATTATGACTATATGGATGACCGATACCTTCTCTTAATATCTGGTCTAAGCGGATACTCCACGTCTGAGGCCTCTAAATGGATCTCGGGCTTTCCAACAATGTCCGGCATAGCAGTCATATTGAGAATGGTGGATAATGAAGGTGACGGAATAATGGATAGTGTAGAAGTAGCGGAAATAGTACCAGCAGAGTAAAATAAAACTAAGCTAGCAATGCAACAATGAGGTAGCGCCATGAACATCTGTATTGTTCATCATTACAGCATATCTTTTAATCGTGGAGGAGAGAGAATGCTCAGATCAATTGCTTCCGAGCTTAAAAGGAAAGGCCATTCTGTATTTGTTTACTCACTTCCACTAAATAGGAGGGGTAAGGTGTCTTTATCATTTTACTATGAGGAGACTTTCTTTAAGAGGCTCGATTGTGATGTTTCCTACTTTTTCTATGCTCCGCTATTGCATAAATTGTTTCAGGTTTCAGCGCCAAGGATTGCTGGAATTCACTCCTTCGTTGTATATCCGAGCTTTTCGCATGAGAAAACATCCTTTCCGCATCTTCTGTATAGACATGGCATATTGGCAAGTGGAGCCATCTATTTTAATAGACTGACCGGAAATAGAGATTTAAATAGCTTTAACGCAGTACATTTTCCAAACATATATATGCCGATTCCTATCAGCATTCCAGTATATAATATACCTAACTGGGTAGATCTTCAGGTATTCAAGCCGAGAAGAGCTAAAAATGACGTTTTTACAGTTCTCTTCGTGGGATCAGGATGGTCTAAGGGATATGACATATTCTACAGCATAGCTAAGTACTTCAGTAAAAAAGGGCTGAGAATTAAGTTCTTAGCCGTAGGAGCACATGGAGAGGGTAAACCCCGATCTTTCATAGAAATGCATCCTATCATCTACCAGGAGGACTTACTTGCTGATATCTACTCTTCAAGCCATGTCTTGATACATCCATCAAGAGCCGATGTTTTCGGAGTCACTCTTATAGAGTCACTAGCGTGTGGAACGCCTATTCTTACCTCAGCGCTTCCATCACATCAGGTGTTCTTGCCACCATTTTTTCATCTGCTTCACTCCACGTGATTATATATGCAAAATTCTTAAGATATATCAGGCATGGAGTGAAGGAACATATGAATCTCTTATGAATGAAGCTAGGAAAATAGCTTTGAAGTTCGATAAGGATAAGCTGTTCCCACTCTTTGAAAAGATGTTAATTGATGTTGCGAATAGCAGGGATTCATGAAATGCGTGTAGTTGTGCTGTCACCAACTCCTCCCTACAGGTCAGGCCTTTCACACTACGTGCTTTACCTCTACTCTAACTTTTCCAACTCTCATATAGTGTACATCATTACAAATAAAGACAGCAATGCAACTCCACCTAGTAGTAATGTTGTAATATCTAGAACCTTCACTCCAGGCATCAGCGCACCATGGACCTGTTTACGAAGCATATTGATACGAGACCCAGATGTTCTACATATACATGTCGAATACGCGTTTCTAGGGAGTTGGTTGAACCTCCTATTACTGCCATTTTTTATGATCATCTTGAAGTTTATGTGTAGAAGTAAGATCGTCATGACGCTACACGGTATCCCGAATATTCGCTCTTTATACTACTATTTAAGGAGGATTTTGAAAATACCAGCTGTAGTAAGCGGGCCTCTCGGCTTGATGTACTCCGCGCTTTCATATGTTAGCGTGTGTATAAGCTGCATCCTTTCAGATGCAGTAATAGTCCATACTGGCTTAATGAGAGAAGCTTTAGCCTCATTTATACCACGTAAGGTGTTACGGAAAGTACATGTTATAGCTCATGGCTCTTATGAGCCGGTAAGCATAGAGAATCCTGGGGGTGACAGAGACCATATCATCATTCTGACGATCGGGTATCAAAGACCGAGTAAGGGGATAAAAACGCTTCTAAGGGCGGGAAGAGAAATAAGTCGTTATATAAGCAACGTGGAGTTTATGATTGTGGGAAGACGTATACAAAGAATTATTGAAAAAGAAGAGAAAATAAAAAGCTGTAATGTAGGAGTAAGAATTAAGATAGTGGATGATTTTTTAGAAGATAAAGCTCTTGATGATATAATTCGGAAAGCAGAAATAATTGTTCTGCCATATGAAGACCTATTCTATGAGGCTAGCGGTGCACTTCATAGGGTAGCATTGTTCAGAAAACCTTTAGTATGCAGCAATATACCTAGATTCAGCTCTTCCCTCACCAACGGAGTAGATTCCCTGCTCTTCCCTGCTGGAAACCATATTAAGCTTTCCAACTGCATATCTAAACTTATTAACAATAGAGTTTTTGCAGAGCAACTGTCTATGAGGCTAGCTGAGAAATTCTCACATACAACATGGAGGCTTATAGCAAGGAAGCATGAGCAATTGTTTCTTGCTATGATTCAGGAATGAGAAAGCCAATTTCAGAAGGGGACTGGTCAGCGCCATGAATACTTCCCTAAGGCCCATTATATATATTTGTATTTATATAATGGTTCTAGGCTCAGTAGTGATTATTAGACATGAACTTTTTCACACATACGCATTTGATTTGGGGGTTTTTGTTCAAGCACTTTATACTACTTGGTCGAATCGGAGACTTCTCTTTGAAACACCTGACACCATTATATCGGAGAGCTATCTTGGAGTACACTTCTCACCCATCCTTTTCCTGCTTGTACCCTTAGCTGGGCTTCTACCTCTTGCGGAAACACTGCTTCTACTTCAAACAGTAGTCTTAGCTTTACCTACATACTTTCTTTACAGGGATATGTATATTAAAACAGGATCGGGGAGGTTAGCCTGCCTGATAAGCATATGGTATCTCTCCAGCCCAGCTTTACATGGTGTGAACCTATACGATTTTCACACTCAAAGCATGATGGTTTTACCCTCCCTCCTCCTCATGAAGGCTTTAAAAAATTATGAAGTAAAAAAGTCTACCTTGCTTCTAGTGCTTCTATTCACAATGAATGAGCAAGCCCTATTCATCGGCCTGGGCTGTATAGTCTACCTATTAATGGAATCACGTCGCAGGTTTGCTTTTAAATTAAACTTAAAACTTAGAAGCCTAATCATTAGATACGACAGAGATTGGATGAGGGAATTGTTGGCAGTAATATCTACAACAGCAATAATGACCGTAATAGCGTTCACCACTATATCTATGATTGGAAAACCACCAATTCATCCAGAAAAAACGACTTTGTTCTTCCCCCAGCTTGGGGCTACGTGGGCAGAAGTCGTTAGCAGCCTATTTAGCTGGAGAATTATTAATGCCGTAATGCATGATATAATCCTAAAGGCATCATACTGGTTAATACTTTTGTTCCCACTATATTTTTATGGCTGGAGAGCCATAGCTAGGGAGGCTATTCCTGCTCTGCTTCCTTGGATTGTGTTTACCTTCATAACGGGTTACAAGCCCTTCTACACCATTGGATGGCATTTTAATGGGCTGATTCTAGGAATCATAGCATCAGCAGCACTGGAGGCCATTAGACAACTTCAAAAAGGAATTAAATTGTTTATCATCATTACGCTCACGCTAACAGCCCTGCTGAGTCCTGTTAGTATCGCACCGTATTTCCTAGCGAAAAATATGAATACACCCCTTTGGAGGGGGGCAGCCTACGATTTTAACCCATTCTTCACAGACATCGCAAATGAGCTGGAAGTAGCCTCAACAATAAGGGCTGCTCTATCCTCCATTCCCAGCAACGCTAGTATTTTATGCACTACAAACATATTTCCACATGTAGCAACTCGGATGAATGCTTACGTGGGGAATGTACAGGACGTGGAGTACATACTACTCGACTATCGCTACATAGGCTTTGGGTATTTTGGCCGAAGGTTACTAAGCCTAGTCTCAACACTGAATGAATCATATCGATATGGAGTGGTCATGTATGCAGACGGTATCCTGCTTTTAAGGAGGAATTACACTTCTGCACCTCAGCTGATTAAGCCGTATGAGGTCCACATAGACCCAAGAACATTATCCTGGGTGGAAGGAGTGAATGTGAGCTTTAATGATGCAGGCCATGCTGAACTTAAACTTAAGGCTGAAGAAGAAAAACTGATCTGGTTCGGCCCCTATTTGATGCTGCCTCCTGGATTGTACGAGGTCAGGATTAATGCTTTACGAGGCACAGAGGGTAAATTAACGGTAAAAATAGTTAACTATATCTCGGGGGAAACTTTAGCCACTTCAAGCAATGATATACTCCAATTTCGCTGCCCAATAGACAACGCCATTGAGGTAAAGGGTTACTTCATTGGAGGTGGAGAGCTGACATTATGCAGCATAGAAATTAAATTAATACATCTACAAGAGCGCTGAATTACATAGCATAGAACCCGGAACATGTCCAACTATTATTTAGCTATTCATCAAATTAAAAGCTATACTTAAGCACGCTCCGAGACGAATAAGAAAACCTAACAATACAAAATAACGTAAGATCTCAACATGCCACAATATATATTCTGGGCACTTCCATTTCTCCTATATTTAGTATTAAAGGGGATGTTTTCGAAGAAAATTTTTATAATTATTAGTACTATACCACTTCTTCAAGTAATAAATCCTTTATATAACATATCTCCGGTTATAATATGGGATGAAAACAACTATCCTCCTTGGAGTGATATTTTTATACAATTACAATATATCTTTTCTACTCCTGCAAACCTTGTTCCATATATTTTTTCAATTATTTTATTAATTTCTTTAATAAAAATTGTTTTATTTCCAAAAGTACCTTCTAAAATTGAAAAGATATACATTTCTGGAGAGTATGAATGGAACACTGAAGAACCAGATCAACTTACTCGTCAAAGGATAGAATTAATAGTAAAAGTTATTAAGAATATTAAACCAAGAAAAATTCTTGATGTTGGTTGTGGAAGTGGGCTTGCATTACAAAAACTAGATGGTATAGTAAAAGTAGGTGTTGATCTTTCTACTTTAGCTTTAAACAAGATAAAGAATGAGAATATAGATAGAATTTGTGCAGATGCACAACACCTTCCTTTAAAAAACAATGTATTTGATACTATAATATGTGGGGATATTCTTGAACATATTCCAAATCTAAATCTTGCTGTTTTTGAAATAAAAAGAGTAATGATGAGCAAAGCATATCTTGTGGTTACATTACCTTATTTAATAGAAGTAATTAATTATATCTATAATTTAATTACTGGTAAAGGCTATCTTAACATACAACATATTCACCGTCATACTCTAAGAGGTTGGAGAAACATCTTTGAGAGGAATGGTTTTCAAATAGTTAAAGCATCTCCTATTCTTAATTTAAAATATCTTATCTACATCTTAATTAAGAAAGAGAAATTATAACTTAAGATTTTATTATTGAACTCGTCTTTAAACTATTTAAGCCCTTTCTGAGAATGGTTTGTATGAAGCTTCATGAACTTGATGGTGATGAATGGGATTTTATGACATAAACTCCGGTTGAGGGTTTAGTTTTTGAGAGGAATAGGGTTCCATTGGAGCTTAAGATTCTTTAGCATTTTATATTCGGCTTTCAAGTCTTAGGAGGATTCTAGAGCATTATCTGGGGTTCATAGGGTTTCTAAGACTGCTGTTGGAGGTGGGTTAGGAAGTTTAATGGGAGGATTAATGTTACGCGCGCTGGAACCTAATAATAAACTATTCATACTATACTACAACTACCTAAGAGGGGGGCTTAAGTCACCACGTCCACTAAACCTATGAGAATATTTATAGATGTATAATTAATATATATTGGAGTGGTAGCTATTAGGAGGGGGGTAAGATTCTGTCCTAAATGTGGCTCTACAAATGTATATTGGGCATCTGGCTTACCGCAGTTATGGTCTGTATGGGAATGTAGGGATTGTGGGTATCGTGGATCACTTATTATTGAGGATGGTAAGCTGGCTGAGAGGATTAGGGGGAGGTATCTTAAGGAAAGGCGTAGCTTATAAGTATTGTTGAGGTTTGATATTATGGTTGTTAAAGCAGTCTTTTTTGATTTGGGGGATACAATTATTGTTGAGGAGGAGCAGGATAAGCATTTATGGGAGGCTGATTTGAAGATGCTACCGTATGTTAATGAGGTTTTAGCAGAGTTGAAAAGGAGAAACTACATTATTGGATTAATAACGAATACTGCAACATCAAGAGAGATTCATGTTAGAGCTGCTTTAAGAAGGCTGGGTATTGAGCACTACTTTGATGTAGTTATTACATCTGTTGATGTTGGTGTTGAAAAGCCTAATGAGGAAATATTTATTAATGCATTAAGAAGAATAGATGTAAAGCCTTGGGAGGCAGTAATGGTTGGTAATAGAATATCTAAAGACATAGTTGGCGCAAACAGGGTTGGAATGATTTCGGTTTTAATTAAGTGGAGGAATAAATACCGTGAAGAAGCCTTAACAGATTTGGAAAAGCCTAATTATGAAATATCATCGTTAAGAGAGCTTATTGAAATCTTAAATAAGCTGGAGAAAAATTAAAGCTATTATTGGTTCTACCTCAATTTAGCTTTCTAAACCTCGATAGGCGGCTCTGTTCCAGGCGCTATAAAGAATGCTACAGTAAGCTTTCCACTACTAGTATTTGTTACTGAATGTATTGTTCCAGAGGGGATGTATAGAGCTAATCCAGCATTGATACGATACTCCCTCCTATCCTCACCTATATGAACAGTTCCCTCCCCATCCAAGACATAATATACTTCATCAGATTCCGGATGTATATGTGGATTCAAGCCTTCACCAGGGTTAAATACTCCAATAGAGAATAGAAGCTTATTTGAAATACCTGCAAAAACTCTTTTAACAGGTCCTCCAAGCCTCTTCTCGATCTTAACAGTATCAACATCAACAACCCTAACACTCAATTTAAACACCTAGTAAACATTTTATATAGGTTAATAAGCTTTACGATATTCACCATAAAAGTTTAGTTATTGCTAAGCTGACATGAAGCTTAGGCTTAACCTACATTATTAATTTATTAAATCATTAAGCTTATATATTTCTAAGTTAATTTATAATGGTTTATATGGTATTTAAAGATGTTAAAACAGTTTCATGCATTGGTGCTGGAACTATTGGGCATTCTTGGGCTTTACTTTTTTCAAAAAGCGGCTTTAACGTTAATCTCTACGATGTAAGCAATGATGTTTTAAAGAAAGCTCTTCAAAACATAGAGTATAATCTTCAAACTTTAAGTGAGACAGGTATTGTAGATAGAGACAGTATAAAAACCATTATGGGTAGAATTAAGATATGTACTGACTTAGCTGAATCCGTTAAGGAGGCTGACTATGTTCAGGAGTCAGCTCCTGAAAGCCTAGATCTTAAAAGAAGGCTTTTCATCGAGATTAGTAGAAACTGCCCACCTCACACCATAATAGCAAGCAGCTCATCCACTCTACCGATAAGTAAGATTTCTGAAGGGGTGGGGAATCCTGGTAGATGTATAGTTGTACATCCTATCAATCCTCCACACATTATACCTCTTGTTGAGCTTATTCCAGGTCCGAAAACACTTAGTGAAGTTACTGAGAAAGTATATAATCTATGCTTAGAAATGGGTATGGTTCCAATAATCGTTAGGAAGGAGGTTCCAGGATACGTTGTTAATAGGCTTCAATTCTCTATTTTCCGTGAGGCAGTTGATCTTGTACTTAGAGGTGTTGCATCTGTTGAAGATATTGATAAGGCTGTTAGCTACGGTTTAGGTCTTAGATGGGCTTTAATGGGTCCATTCCTAGTCTTCCATTTAACATCAGTTCCAGGAGGATTAACAGCTACACTATCCAAGTATAGGGAGGCTTTCGAATATGTTTTTAGGGATTTAGCTGCATGGACTGAAATCCCTAATGAAGCTTTTAAAGCTTTACCTGAAGGGTTGAAGAGGGAAATCGGCGATGCTGATCAATACGGAATTGTAAAGTGGAGAGATAGGAAAATTCTAGAAATCCTAAAGATTAAAAAATCTAATTCATATACTGGCTAAGCCTTATATATCCTCCCCATAATAGATATTGGGTGTTTAATTGAGAAGTGTTGAGGAATATTTAAATGATATATTTAGAATGAAGCCTAACATATATATTGATGGCGACAAGACATCTAGGAATGATTCTAGAATACGTCCGGGAATAAATGTAATATCTAAGACCTTTGAGGCTGCTTCAAACCCTGAATATAGAGGTTTAATCATAGCTAAATCCCACTTAACAGGTAGGGAGATAAATAGATTTACACATATTGCTCAAAGCCCTGAAGACCTTTTATTAAAGCAGAAAATGATAAGGAAGCTATGCCACTTAACAGGTGGATGTATTCAGAGATGTATGGGATGTGATGCTGTAAATGCTTTATCAGCTATTACATACCTAGCTGATAGGGAGTATGGTACTGACTACTATAGAAGATTTATAGAGTACTTAAAGTATTTCCAGGATAGGGATTTAACAGCTGCATGTGCTCAAACAGATGTTAAGGGTGATCGTAGCAGGAGACCTCATGAGCAGCCTGATCCCGACATGTATGTTCATGTTGTTGAGGAGAGAAGTAGTGGAGTTATAGTTCGTGGAGCTAAAAACTGTATTACAATAGCTGCATATGCTGATGAAATTATTGTTGTGCCGACGAGGGCTATGACTGATGAGGAGAAGCAATGGTCTATAGCGTTCGCTATACCGGCAGATACTGATGGTGTTAAGCTAATAACTAGAGCTACATCTATGAGGCCTAGGAGAGAGTTGAAGGCACCTATAGCGGAGATAGGGGTTAGTGATTCACTTATTGTATTTGACGATGTCTTCATCCCATGGGATAGAGTATTCCTATATGGAGAGAACAAATACGCTACAATGCTAGCCCACCTATTCGCATTATACCATAGACATAGCTATACAGGATGTAAACCAGCTACAACAGATATAGTTATGGGGGCTGCAGCGTTAATATCTGAATATAATGGGGTTGGTGATGCATGGCATATTAGATCTAAACTAGCCGACCTTGCCAGTATAGCTGAGCTTATATATTCTGCTGGAGTAGCTTCAGCTATTGAGGGATGGAAGTCTCCTTCAGGAACATTCATACCGAACGAGATATATGCTAACGTAGGTAGGAGACATGCAGGTAAAAACTACTATCATGAGCTTGAAACACTGGCAGATATAGCTGGTGGAATACCTGCAACCCTCCCATACGAGGGGGATTACCTAAATCCGGAAACAAGGAAATACATAGATAAATACATAAAGAGAAGAATTGATATACCTCCCGAAAAAGTTTATAGATGCTTAATGATGATCTCAGATATTTTATGCTCAGCCTACGGTGGAGCAGAAGCAGTAGCAGGTATACATGGCGGAGGATCACCGATAATGGAGGATATAGCAATATGGAGAAGCTACAGTTTTGAGGAGAAAAAGAAAATAGCTAAGTATCTAGCTGGAATAGTTGATTAATCCTGAGGTGGTTTCAAAATATTTAAGTTTATCATATTCCATACCTCATATGTATTATTATGCATGTGAATGTTATGATTGCTTGGAACATTATGGCTAGTCTCTCGTATCTTATTATTGCTCTTCTGAATGTTTTAAGCCATGAGTTGAATCTCTCTACGGCTGACCTCATTACTTTATATCCCTCCTCATCATATGGTATTTGCCTCCTCCCATTCCTAGGGTTTACAGGTATATTTGCCTTGACCCCATCCTTCTCCAACCTATCCCTTACCTCACATGTATCGTATGCTGAATCCCCATAAAACTCTTCAGGCTTATTCTTCATCTTATCGTAAACAGGGTTGAACATCTTGGAGTCGTGGGTGTTTCCTGGACTGAGTGCTACGGCTATGGGTTTTGATCCCTCATCAACTATTACGTGTATCTTCGTTCCCTTCCTATGCTTGAATCCATCATATCCTACCTCCTCACCCCCCTTTTAGCCTCTACTGTTGTACTATCTATTGCTACACGTTTACAGCTTCTCATGGATGTTAGGAACTCAATTATCTTATCCCATACTCCAGCCTCCTGAAGTCTTCTAAGTAATCTCCATGCAGTTACGTATGATCCATATTTTCTAGGCATTTCACGCCACCTACAGCCAGTAGTAACAACATACAATATGCCGTTAATCAACGATCTATCATCACTTAAAGCCCTCCTACCCCTCTTAGGCTTAGGCGGGAGGAAAGATGAAATAACACACCACTCCTCATCACTCAACTCACGAAACTCCATAAACAAAATAAGCAACAGAAAAATTAAATATTTTGAAACCACCTCCCTCTACCTTTTTATTTTCAGTATTGGTTAACTGATTTTAAAGTAGCTATACCATCCACCCCTGCTTCCGGGTTTAAGCCTTGGGTCTCCAAGATAGCCTGATAGTACAAGCTTCATTAAGGTTATTGGAGGCTTATACTGGGGCTCTCTTAAAATACTGTATAGATACTCGCTTATATGGTAGACAGTATCTAAACCTATTAAATCCATTAGCTGGAATGGACCCATAGGATGGTTGAATGCAAGCTTAGTCATCTCATCAATCTCCCTTATACCAGCTATACCTGCCTCAAACATTCTTACTGCTTCAAGAAGGTATGCTGTAATGAATCTTGTAGTGTAGAATCCAGGTCCATCCCTAGCCTCTATAGGTGTTTTACCCAGCTTTCTTGAAAGCTCAACAACTAGGTTGAATGTTTCATCAGATGTTAATGCTCCTCTAACAACCTCAATTAGAGGCATTACTGGTGCTGGATTAAACCAATGCATACCAATAAATCTATCCCTACGCTTAACAGCGGATGCTAGGTCAGTAATCATTATGCCTGAAGTGTTTGAGGCTAAAACTGTTCGTTCAGGGCATTTCTCATCAAGAATCCTAAATACCTTCTTCTTTAAATCCACGTTTTCAGGTACAGCCTCAATAACAACATCAGCTTCAAGGCATAAATCATCATAGCTTGTCGTTACCTTAATTCTAGACATAATATCGTTAACCTGATCTAATGTAAGCCTCCCCTTCTCAACAAGCTTCATAAGCCCAAACGGCCCCTCCCTTATTAGCTTTAAAGCCTTCTCAAGAATATCCATATTAACGTCGAGGAGATATACGTTAAATCCTGTACGAGCACATACTTGAGCAATACCATGACCCATAATGCCAGCACCGACAACACCTATCTTCCTAACATCATCCACCCTCAAACAAACCACCAAACACATACTAAATAGAAATATTTAAATCTAGCTATCAAAGCCTACGGCTTAATTCACCTTATAAATCCACAATATAAAGGTGGAAGTATTGAAGAGGTTAAGTAGCTATTAACATCTTAATAAGCTATGAAAACTTAGCCTGTAATGCTTAATATGGGAAAGTATAAATACTTGTAGAGCTTACTAATCTACATGACTGAGAAGCTTTACTGGCTTAACCCCTACGAGAAGGAGTTTGATGCTAGAGTTGTATCAATATCTGGAAGAAACGTTATTCTAGATAGAACATGCTTCTACCCTAAGGGTGGGGGGCAGCCTGGAGATACTGGGGAGATAAATGGTGTTAAGGTTTTAGATACTGTTAAGGATGAGTATGAAAACATAATCCACATTCTCGAGAAGGACCCCAGCTTTAAGGTTGGAGATATAGTTCATGGAAGAATAGATTGGGAGAGGAGGTATAGGATTATGCGTCTACATACTGCTATACATGTAATCAGCGCTGTACTTATTAGAGAATTTGGAAATGTACTCTTCACAGGAAGCCAAATCTATGAGGATAGGGCGAGAATGGATTTTAACCTTGAGAAGCTGGATGAATCAATAGCTAAACAAATTGAGGAGAAAACAAACGAAGCAGTAAAGCTTAACCTACCAGTAACTGCAGAAATAATTAGTAGGGAGGAGGCTGAGGGAAGAGCTGGCTTAAAGAGGCTTATGGATGTATCAAAATACGAGAAGTTCACAACATTCAGAATTGTAAAGATAGGAGATATAGATATGCAGCTAGATGGGGGAACACATGTAAGAAACACTTCAGAAATAGGGAGGGTGAAGATAGTTAAGAGGGAGAATAAGGGGAAAAACAATAGGAGAATAACAATAGTACTGGAGTAGCCAATACCTAGCTGAAATCCATAGCGTTATAGATAAAGCCCGGTAAGTCTGGACACTGCTTATCAAGATATATCTTGCT
>Ga0272445_1000999_pt1 | contig 23621 bp, 30 predicted proteins | sample YNPCB0031_FD_194404 | JGI IMG/M metagenome (GOLD analysis project Ga0272445, IMG submission 194404) | Hot spring sediment microbial communities from Yellowstone National Park, WY, United States - YNP-CB-003-1 | ecosystem: Environmental > Aquatic > Thermal springs > Hot (42-90C) > Sediment... | reverse complement strand
CTTCAATGTAAAGACCCGCCTTAATATAGGTAAGGCCTCAGCAGATATTATCAGGATAGCAAGAGAGGAAGATGTATCTCTTATCGTCATGGGTTCTCATGGAAAGGGATATGTAGAGGGAATCCTCTGGGGTTCTGTATCAAGGAATGTCGTTGAATACAGCGACAGACCTGTATTGTTAATAAAAGGTGAAAAATGTTCAGGGAGGTGATTAACATGAAGATTGAGATCTATGACCCGGCACTCTGCTGTGCCTCAGGGCTTTGTGGCCCGACCGTTGACCCTGTGCTTGTACAGGTCAATGATGCTGTGCTGGCATTAAAAAAACAGGGAGTGGAGGTTGTGAGATACAACCTTGCCCAGCAGCCGAAGGCGTTTATGGAAAATCCAAAGATACGGCCGCTTATAACCAAACAGGGGAAAAAGGTGCTTCCCATTACTATTGTCAATGGAGAGGTATTTAAGACAGGTGAGTATCCTTCCTACGAGGAACTGTGCAAGGCTCTTGGAATAGAGCCGCTGAAGGCTAAGCCGATCACGTTAAAGACCGGTTAAAAAAGGAGGTTAAAGATGTTAGAGATAACTAATTCAGCAGTAAAACAGTTTAAAAAGATACTTAAGGATTCAGAAGTCCCTCACTACGGAATCAGAATATTTGCCTCTGGAGGAGGTTGCTGCCCAACTTATGGACTTGATGCCTCAGAAAAGGGAGAACCAGGCGATATTGTAATAGAAAAGGATGGTTTAAAGATATTCATTGACCCCAATGTTTACAATGATTTAGCTAATGCAACAATTGATTACGAAAATGGTTTTGTGATAAAGGGTATGCAGTCTTCATGCTGTGGATAAAAAATCTTAAAATGGAAAATTGATGGTCTCAATGAATTCACTAAATAAAGGAGAGTTTTACGGGTCATGCCATAACGGTAGAGTTGCATTTAGTACAAGCAACCCCCAAAAATGCCATGAATGTCATAAGACAAAGAAAAAACATCATGACAATTAAAGATAACCATCATAATTAATTTATAATCAGGAGGAATAATGACAAAATTCATCTTCTTCTCAGGTAAAGGCGGTGTGGGCAAGACAACGATGGCTTGTGCTACGGCACTACATTATGCAACAGAAGGCAGGAAGACCCTTATTGTTTCAACTGACCCAGCATCAAATCTTTCTGATGTATTCGAGCAGGAGATAGGGCACAAGATAACGCCGATAGCAGGTCTTCCTAACCTTTATGCCATGGAGATAGATCCTGATGAGGCGACGAGAGAGTATAAAGAAAAGATCATTGCCCCTTTCCGTGAGATAATGCCAGAGGATGTAATTGCCTCCATTGACGAGCAATTGAGCGGTCCGTGCACCACAGAGATGGCTTCTTTTGACAGGTTTATAGATTTTATGGAAACGAATGAATATGAGGTCATCGTATTCGATACTGCGCCGACAGGACATACAATAAGGCTCCTTGAGCTTCCAGTTGATTGGTCAAGGCATATAGAGGAATCGGCAAAGGGAAGCGGACAGACATGCCTCGGCCCTGTCCAATCCATTCAGAATTCAAAGGAGAAGTACGATAGGGCAACCGCACTCCTTAAAGATCCAACCAAAACTACCTTCATCTTCGTCATGCGTCCTGAGGAATTATCACTTTATGAGACACTTCGGGCATCTAAGGAACTCGAGACCATAGGGATTAAATCAGGCGAGATTATCATAAATGGAATACTGCCTGAGGAGGTCTGCGAGATTGACTTTTTCAGGAAGAAATATGATTCCCAGCAGAAGATAATCAAAGAGATAGAGAAAATTGATAAACCGAAACGATATATGCTTTTGAGGGACAATGAGGTCAAAGGGATTAATGCCCTTAAGGATGTAGCAGAGGAGTTGTTTACAGGCAAGAGGCCACCTTATAAAGCAAAGATGATACCAGCATCTCAGTTTGCGTCTAATATTAAAAGGCCCGACATAGACGCACTCTTTCTTCCTGACAACCAGACAAAGGCGTTATTTTTTACCGGCAAAGGCGGAGTCGGCAAGACAACCGTATCATGCATTGTGGCGCTTTATACTGCCCAAAAAGGTTTTAAGACGCTTCTTGTTACAACAGACCCCGCTGCGCATATCGGTGAGGTGCTTGATGTAAAGATCGGGAGCAAGCCTGTTCAGGTCACAGAAAACCTTTATGCTGTGATGGTTGATCAGGAGGCAGCTTTTCAGGAATACAAAGAGAGGGTCTTGAATGAGGCAAAAGGGAAATACTCAGAAGAGATGCTCAGGGCAATGGAAGAGGAACTCAATTCTCCATGCACAGAGGAGATGGCTGCCTTTGATAAATTTATTCAATTTATAGAAGGCAGAGATTACGATGTAATAGTCTTTGATACAGCACCAACAGGTCATACCCTGAGGCTTCTTGACCTCCCCTTTGATTATGCAAAACAGGTTGAGATGATGGTAGCCTCTGCTGAAAGCCTTCAGGTTAAGGAGGCAACGCAAAATAGATTCAGGCAGATTATAGATCTCTTGAGGGATAAGAATCGCACAGTCTTCAGCCTCGTCCTCTATCCTGAATCAACCCCTATAATGGAATCCTACAGGGCTATGCTTGACCTGAAAGATGCAGGCATACAAACACAGCTTGTGGTGGCAAATATGATATTGCCCGAAGAGGTATGTGTTAATAATTTCTTCCTTAACAGAAGACAGATGCAGATGAGATACCTTAAAGAGATAAACGAGAGATTTGGCCTTCCGGTGCTTCAGTTCCCCATGATGGAGGAGGAGATAAGGGGCATGGAATTATTAAAAAAGGCAGTAAAGATTCTTGCTCAAGGGAGATAATTATGGAGAAAGAGGATCAATGGCCATGACTCATGATGTTTTAGTAATGACAGTGGGTTTATTCATTTTAGCATTCATATCGGGTATGCTGGGCCTTGGAGTGGCATTTGCAGCTATACCCTTCCTCGGATTATTTCTCCCTGATCTTGTGCACCAGGTGCAACCCTTGAGTCTTTTATTAAACGGGATTACCGCCCTGTTTTCTGTCTTCGGTTTTGCAAAGAGTGGATATGTTGACTGGAAAAAGGCAATCACTTTAGCTCTTATAACAACTATTATTGCCCCTTCTGGTGCATATCTTGTTCAGTTTGTTAAACAGACCTTTGTCTGGTTCATATATTTTGCCTCTGTGGTTTATCTGGCATACAGGCTTTTCAAGCCTGTTAAGGAAAGGGCAGGCAGTGAAAATTTCAGGCTTGCTATGATACTTGCCATTCCCATATCAGTTTTGAGTGGGTTTCTCGGCGTGGGGCCAGGGTTCCTGCTTATGCCCACGCTGATTCTGGTCGGCTTTGATTCAAAAAGGGCTGCAGGAATAAACGCCTTTGCAGTAACACCACCTTCATTTTCTTCCCTCATTCCTCATCTTAAAACAGCAAACTGGGATGTTAATTTAATGGTCCCACTACTCATTGCAGGCGCCATAGGCTCATTCATCGGGGCAAGGATTACAAGTCTTTATGTGCCGAGTGCAAAGCTTAAAAAATTATTTGGAGTTCTTATCGTAGTAGTCACACTTTATAAAATCTATACTCTGGTGAGATAAAAGGAGATTGGGAAAATGAATAAAATCAAGTTTTTGGTCATTGCGATTGTATTAATGCTCTATGGCTGCAGCAATGCAGCAGGCATAGAGGATGTATTGGATAAGGCTAAAAAAGAGGGTAAGATTGTGATGCTTGAACTCGGTTCTGTTGGCTGTATCCCCTGCGAGCAGATGAGGCCTGTAATGGAAAGGCTGAGAAATAATTACAGGAATAAACTCGAAGTTGTTTTTGTAGATGTCAGAGTTGACAGAAGGACTGCTCAAAGATATCGTGTATTCATGATACCTACACAGATATTCCTTGACAGAGACGGAAGAGAGTTTCACAGACATATAGGCTTTTATCCCTATGAAGAGATAGAGGCTGTTTTAAAACAGAAGGGTTTATGATTGAATCTATTCTCCATAATATTCCAACAGTCATTCAAAACCAGCACGGTATAGCATTTGTTGCTGTCTTTATAGGCGGTCTGGTATCTGCGGCAAGCCCGTGTGTATTAGCAGCCATTCCCTTGATAATCGGTTATGTTGGAGGATATTCAGAAGGTAATAAAAAGAAGGCCGCCCTTTTCTCCCTTGTATTTGTCTTTGGACTTGCGATTACATTTACTCTTCTTGGCATAGGTGCATCAATTATCGGGCAGTTTCTTAGTTTTATAGGGAGATGGCTTTATATTGGATTCTCTGCCATAGCCATATTGATGGGTTTACAGCTAATGGGAGTCATATCAATTCCACTGCCATTTCAGAGAACAAGGGAAATAAAGACAAAGGGTCTCATGGGTGCTTTTCTGCTCGGTCTCATGACAGGCATGGTATCATCTCCGTGTGCAACACCTGTTCTGGCAGTTATCCTTGCCCATGTCTCAACGCAGGGAGATATGCTCTATGGTAGCTCTCTCCTTTTCATCTATGCAATAGGTCACTGTGCATTGATATTTATTGCAGGTCTGTCTGTCGGATTAACAGAGAGTATCATTGGTTCTAAAGGGATCAGGAATTTTTCTCTCTATTCCAGAAGATTCAGCGGTGCATTACTTATGCTTGTCGGCATATATATTGGAGTTACGAACATATGAGTGGTCGGATATGAAAAGATTTTCTATCATATGCAGATGCTGGTGGGATGGAGGATAACGCGTGCTATCGTTAATGATAGCTATCGTCGGATTAACATAAACAAACTACTAAGAAGGAGGTCAAGATGAAAGAATTTAAAGAATATCTTGATGTAGCATTACAATTTCATGGACACAAGTGTCCGGCCATGCCGATGGGACTGAGAGCCGGGCTTGCGGCAATGAAGGCACTCGGTGTTGAGAGGTCACAGGATAAGGAACTATTTGTGGAGGCTGAAACTGGTAAAGGACATGCAGCTGGATGTTTTCTTGATGGTGTAATGGTAGCAACTGGATGTACCTATGGAAAGGCAAATATACAGAAACTCTACTACAATAAGATGGCCTTCACCCTTATTGACACAAAAACAGGTCGTGCAGTTAGGGTGTCTATCAAACCAGACTTTTTCGAGAAGGCACTGAATTCACCTTTTGTTCAGGAAAGGAGAAAGGGTATCCCACCACAAGACATACCATCCTCTATAACTGATCCACTTGTTGATAGAATCTTAAATCTTTCAGAGTCAGAGTTTCTAAATATCAGCGAGGTGTTTCATAAAGAAGTGAAAAAAGGGCCCACAAATTTTGAGGTTAAACGATGTGCCAGATGTGGTGAGGCAGTATTTACAGATAAGTTGAAATCTATGCCAGACGGAAGGCTATTGTGCATTCCCTGTGCGGAGATTGAGAAATAGAATGGCAGGGCGTAAGCCCTGCCATCTTAAGGAGTAAGATGGCAACATTTATAATAGCCAGTGGCTTTGTATTTGTTTTCACAGTTGTCTTAACAATAGCAGGCGTTGGCTCAGCTTTTATCGTGATTCCTACATTCTACTGGCTTGGGATACCCCTTACTGAGGCAATGGCAGTTGGCCTTCTATTAAATGCTATTAGTATGACCTTTGCATCTATAAATTATATCCGTTATAGACTTGTCCTGTTTAGCACAGCTGTGCCCATTATTGTGCTATCGATTATCTTTTCTCCGCTTGGGGCATGGTCAACACGATATTTCCCAAAGAACACACTTATCCTTTTATTTGTGTTATTTCTGATTTTTGCTGGCTCAATGATGCTTTTCTATAAACCCGAGAAGAAAGCAAGGATTGTTCCAGGAGGCAAAAAGGAATTAACTACAGGTATCGGTCTGGGCGTTGTGGCAGGGTACCTTGGAGGACTTCTGGGTGTGGGCGGAGGAAACTTTATTGTGCCTGTCCTTGTCTGGCTTGGCTTTGACCCTAAAAAGGCATCAGCCACAACTTCCTTCATTGTTGTGTTTTCCTCACTCGCAGGTTTTTTAGGCCACGCAGCAACCGACTCTGTTAACTGGCAGCTTCTTGTCTTTTCATTATTTGGCTCAGTTGCAGGGGCTATAATTGGCTCACATCTTATGCATAAAAGACTTAATGCCCAGCAGGTAAAAAAGGTTATCGGAGTTGTTCTCTATGTAATAGCCCTAAAGATGGCATGGGGATTGATATGAATTCACAATCTTTCATAATTCATTCATTGACACTTCACAATCTCTTGTTATGTTTTAAGTAAAGATAAATCCGGCTCAAGGAGGTAGTTATGAGAGCAAAGAGAATCACAGCATTAGCAGTAACATTTATATTTCTCTTAACAGCATCTGCATCCTTTGCAGCATGGAGAGGCTGGCGAGGAAGTGGAGGATGGGGCATGGGTTCGCAGTATAACAGGATGTATAACCCTGCTACTGTCGAAACCTTATCTGGCACAGTAGAGTCAGTAGATAAGTTCACGCCGATGAAGGGTATGTATTCCGGAATTCACCTGATACTCAAAACAGACAAGGAAACCATTGATGTTCATCTCGGTCCTGAATGGTATATCGAGAGACTCGACACAAAGATCGAAAAAGGTGACAAGATTGAGGTGAAGGGTTCGAGGGTAACCATATCGGGCAAGCCTGCAATCATTGCTGCAGAAGTGAAGAAGGGTGATAATGTCCTGATTCTCAGAGACAGCGCTGGCATTCCCGCATGGTCGGGATGGAGAAGGTAGTTAACCCACCCAACCCCCTCTTAAGCTAAAAGGAGGGTTGGGGAGAGTTATGTAATAGCCCTGCCTTGGGCCGGAGGCAGGGCTATTAATGATGCGAAAATATCATTAATAGCAGAAAATATTCAAGCTATGCCATCAAATTCAAAGCTGTTTTTCTCATTTCTGAGGCTCGGCTTGACCGCCTTCGGTGGTCCTGCTATGGTAGCCTACATACAGGACATGTCAGTGAAGCGACATCAGTGGGTAGACGAAAAAACCTTTAAAGACGGTGTGGCCATGGTCCAATCAATACCTGGTGCAACAGCAATGCAGATAGCGGCTTATGTAGGATTGAGGTCTCGAGGGATAGGAGGCGCATTGCTGTCCTATGTCGGGTTCGGATTACCAGCCTTTGTTCTCATGCTGATACTTGCCGTGTTTTATGAACGCTCCCGAAATATTTCGCAAGTCATATCATTGTTCAATGGCCTTCAGGTTATTGTTGTTGCGATTGTTGCCAATGCACTCTATTCTTTTAGCAAAGGCACCATCAAGAGTTATAAGGAGTTAGCTCTCTCGGCACTATCAGCCCTACTTTTTTGGTCAGGAATAAGCCCTTTTTTGGTAATTATAGGAGCGGCGCTGACAGGCGTCGTTCTTTTCAGAGATGCCAAATCCCTAATCCCGTCAACCACTTACCATGAAAAGAACGGTCGGATGGTGAAACAAATAGCCACGCTCCCATTGATATTACTGGCAGGACTAACGGCGCTATATTTTGCAGATATAAACCTCTTCAAACTGGCAACGATGATGCTCAGGATAGACCTATTTGCTTTTGGAGGGGGCTTTGCGTCACTACCACTTATGCTTCATGAAATTGTAAATGTTAAAGGATGGATGGACTACAAAACATTTATGGATGGAGTGGCCCTCGGTCAAGTTACACCTGGTCCCATTGTGATTACAGCAACCTTTGTAGGATATCTGGTATACGGCATAGCTGGAGCTATAGTAGCAACTCTGGCAATCTTCACGCCTTCTTTTTTGGTATTGATAACGGTTACCCCACTCTTTGACAGATTGAGGACATCCGCATATTTTCTGAGAGCAACAAAAGGGATACTTGCATCCTTTGTCGGACTGCTCTTCTTTGTTACCATAAAATTTCTTCTCAATGTCCCATGGGATGTTATCAGGACATTATTAGGACTGGCTGCATTAACTGCATTGTTGAAAAAGACAGATGTCCTTTATGTTGTGCTGATTGGTGCTATAATATCAATGATCGTTGGTGTATAAACATATGGATGAGATTAAAAATCATGTTTCATTGTAGGCTTAAAAAGAGGTTGTCCCTATCAGATCAATTCATATTGAGGCAATAAAGGGAATATTGAGATGACAAATATATTCGATACCCTCACTGATAAATACGATGCATGGTATGACTCTGAAGAGGGAAGACCCCTCTATGAGAGCGAACTGAAATGCCTTAGACCGATGGTTGAAAGCGCTCCCCTGCCCATTCTTGAAATAGGTGTTGGCACAGGGCGATTTGCTATGCATTTTCCAGGCGCTACAGGAATTGACCCATCATTGAACTCTCTAAGGATGGCAGAAAAAAGAGGTGTGAAGACCGTTCATGGGTACGGAGAGAATCTTCCATTTGAGGACGAAACATTTGGCTGCATTCTTATTATCGTAACATTGTGCTTTGTCGAAAATCCCCTCGATGTATTAAGGGAGGCTAAACGAGTCCTGAAAAAGAATGGAAGCATTATAATAGGTCTCGTCCCACAGGACTCTCCGTGGGGCATATTCTATGAGGAAAAAAAGAAGGCAGGACATCCCTTTTACAGCAGCGCAAGGTTTTACACACTGAAAGATATTGAAGGGCTTTTACATCTAACAGGGCTTAAAATCTCGAGGATCAGGAGCACCTTGCTTCAGAGGCCTGATGAGCGCAGAAGGATTGAAGAGCCTGTTGAAGGCTATGTAGCGGATGCAGGGTTTCTCTGCATAGAAGCAAAGTCTGAATAATTAAGGTGTAAAAATTCAAGCTATTTCTTGCATTGTCGGTAAAGATAATGAAAGTCAGAATGTCATGAATATTCTTATAATCGCCATGCTGTTTCTTGCGCTCTGCTTGCCACTGCCGATTTATGCCGAGGAATACACCTTTGACATATCCGAGATAGAGAAAAAGCCTTATCACATAGGCGGCTATGCCGAATTTAAACCTGTATTTTTCGGGCTTGATAAGAAGGCATCTCTTTACAAGCTGAAGTTTTACAACCGTGACGAAGGCTCTACTTGAAGAATTCGACGCCGCACTGCAATTAGAAGGAAGTCTTGAAAAAGGCATAGCAAGGTTGTTTATAAAAACAAACACGGATTATAAAAAATCATACCTCGGCGAGGATAATCAGACAACTATTTACGAAGGGTTTCTTTCTTTAAAGCCTTCTTCGTCACTGACGATAGACCTCGGCAAAAAGACGCTGAAATGGGGCAAGGGATATGCATGGAATCCGGTTGCCTTTGTGGACAGGCCCAAAGACCCGGACGAACCTGAACAGAGCATGGAAGGATTTATCGTGGCTTCTGCGGATTATATAAAAAGCTTTGACAGCCCGCTTAAGACGGTCTCTTTTACGCCTGTCCTGATCCCAGTTTACGACCACATAAACAATACCTTCGGGGACATAAACAAGCTTAATTTTGCAGGAAGGCTCTACCTCCTCTTTTACGACACAGACATTGATTTCATCATCTTTACAGGCGGAAGCAAGACGACGAGATACGGAGTGGATTTTTCAAGGAATATTACTACGAATTTTGAGATACACGGCGAGTTTGCATTTATAAACGATTACAACAAAAAATTCATAGACGGCAACGGAAACAGTTTCGAGAAACAGCACGACGCTAAAAGCTATTTGATAGGCCTACGCTATCTTACGGAAAAAGACGCGACCTATATCTTTGAATATTACAGAAACGGTACGGGCTTTACATCGACCGAGATGCGGGATTATTTCTCGTTTATAAACAAAGGCTATAATTCTTATATTTCCACAGGCAGCAATACTCTGCTGAAAAAGGCTATCAACATAACACAAGGCAATTACGGCAGACCTAATACAATGAGGGATTATCTATATCTTCGCGTAAGCCAAAAAGAACCGTTTGATATCCTCTATTTCACGCCTTCGGTTACTATGATATTAAATGCCAATGACAGGAGCTTCTCTATTTCCCCTGAATTATTGTACACAGGAATAACAAATCTTGAATTAAGGCTTAAGGCCGCTTTTATATCGGGAGAACGGCTTAGTGAATACGGAGAAAAACAGAATGATTACAGGATAGAAGCAAGGGCAAGGTATTATTTTTAGCCTTAAAAATGAGCTTGCAGGTCGAAAAGAAGAACTGAAAGTATAAATCTGTTATGATTACAGAAATCATAAAACATACAGCATCGGATAAAGAGCTTAAGATACTTCTGGACAGGGTAGAGGATTATGCGAGGGTCTATGTTTTTGCGAAGCAGCGACAAAAGGGCTGCGATGGACTTGGAGAGATGGCCAATCTAAAAGATGAGTTCAAAGGTGTGTTGGATGAGTTGCTCGGATATTGCAAAAAGAAAAAATATATCTCCGACGATCTTTTATGCCCTGCTGCATTAGACATTGACCGGCTGTCCGATGAAATAATCAAGGAGTATTTATTGTTATAAAGATAGAACTTAAACCTATAGGTTTTGTAAGAACCGATGTGGAAAAAGTTCCCCGGCATTGGACTGTTTCCAATGCAAAAGGCGATATAATTATAGAAGAGCAATACAAAGAGGGGCTCAAAGATTATTAAGCCAGGACAACGCATTGTCGTACTCTTCTATTTTCACCAAAGCCTTTGAGCTCTACTGTAAGATATCAATCACCAGGGCAGGAGGTTTGAAATGGAGATTCACGGAGAAACAGCAAAAAATGGATTAACAAAGCAGGAGGCGGCTGAGCGCCTCCGTCAGTTTGGTCCAAACATTATTACCAGGGAGAGTCGCCGCAGGGCGATAATGCTTCTCCGTAGATTCTGGGGTATTGTTCCATGGATGCTCGAACTCGCTATCATTGTAGATTTAATACTTAAACGATACGCAGAGGCGGGCATAATTGCCCTGTGGCTTATATTTAGCGCATTGCTTGGTTTTTATCAGGAAAACCGCGCTCAACAGTCCCTTGCCTTGCTGCGTCAGCGTCTGATTGTTAATGCCCGTGTTAAAAGAGACGGGAGATGGCAAGTAATTCCAGCATCTGAACTCGTTCCTGATGATCTTATCTATCTTCGCGCAGGCGATATTGTTCCGGCAGATATTCAACTTTTACACGGTCAAATTCAGGTGAATCAGGCTCAGTTGACAGGTGAATCTCTTCCAGTTGAATTACACCCCGGTGGCACGGCTTATGCCGGCTCATTGGTCATCCGCGGCGAGGCAAAAGGAATTGTTACGGCCACAGGAGCAAGAACATACTTCGGCAAAACAGCAGAACTTATAAAGACAGCAAAGGCGCCTGCCCGAATCGAACTACTGATAACAGGTGTTGCAAAATACCTTGTCTTATTTGATATCATTCTTGCGGCAGCAGTCTTTATAACAGCGCTATTGCGCGGTCTATCACTTGCGGGATTGCTGCCCTTTGTTCTTTTACTGCTGGTTGCCTCGGTTCCGGTTGCAGCTCCGATGATGTTTACGATGGCGGCGTCTATAGGCTCACGCATGCTTGCTAAAAATGGGGTGCTGGTCACAAGACTCTCTGCAATAGAAGATGCAGCGACAATGGATATTGTCTGTCTCGATAAGACAGGCACAATAACCGAAAACCGCTTAGCTGTAGAGAGAGTTTATGCCTTTATGCCATTTACAGAGGATGAGGCGCTTCGTTTTGCTGCAATTGCATCGGATGAAGCAACTCAGGATCCTATAGACCTTGCAGTGATAAATGCAGCGAAACAGAAAAAAATCTCGGATGAGAATTTAATACTTTCGGAATTTGTTCCCTTTGACCCTGACAGGAAATACTCTATGGCATTGATTCGCAAAGATAATAAAACACTGCAAGTCATCAAAGGCGAACCTTCAACAATTTCCAAACTCTCAAAAATAATCCCCCCTGAGTTTGATAATATTATTTCTCAACTCACAGCAGAGGGACATCGAGTTATTGCTGTGGCATCGGCAACACAATCAGATTTGCAACTTGTCGGGCTTATTGCCTTAAGTGATCCTATTCGTTCCGACTCTGCAAAACTGATTGCTGATCTGAAAAATAAGGGGGTGAAAGTGATTCTTGTAACAGGAGATAACGAAGCTACCGCACGGACAGTCGCATCTAAAGTTGGAATAAATGGGAAAGTTGCCCCTCTTGGAACGATCATGCAGGGAGTCAGTATAAACAATATTAAGGAATTTGAAGTCTTTGCAGGCGTGCTTCCGGAGGATAAATTCTATCTGGTGCAAGCGCTCCAGAAAGCAGGCCACATTGTTGGAATGACAGGAGATGGCGTAAACGACGCCCCTGCCCTCAAACAGGCAGATGTAGGAATAGCCGTTGCAAACTCTACGGATGTGGCAAAGGCTGCTGCAAGTCTTGTCCTTATTCATCCCGGTCTTGATGGAATCATAAAGGTAATAGAAGGCAGCCGTAAGATTTACCAGCGCATGCAGACATGGATGCTTGCGATGATAACCAGAAAGCTCAGCATACCGCCTTTTCTTTCGGTTGGTGTTCTATTTTTTAATACATTTGTGATAAATCCGATGTTGATGGTCTTATTTATGTTTGCAGGAGATGTTGCAACCTTTGCCCTTTCTAAAGATATAGTTGTTCCTTCACCCAAGCCTGACAGATGGATTATACATGCGCTTGCAAAAACAGGCTTTGCTCTCGCCATGCTTCTCTTTTTGATGAGTACAGGGGTCTTTATGATAGGAGCAAATGCATTGAAAATGGAGATTTCCGAATTACAGACTATGGTCTTTGTATGGCTTGTATTTAGCGGCGGACAGGCAGCGTTGTACTCTACGCGTGCAAGAGGCTTTTTCTGGGCAAAACCATATCCCGGGCAATGGCTGGTTATAGTCACTATCATAGTTATAAGCCTTACATTTATTGCAGCATCAAAAGGAATACTGATGACGCCTATCCATTTATCTCTGATTTTAGCCCTATTGGTTTTAGCGGTTATCTACCTGCTTGCCGCTGATATGCTCAAGATTGTCCTGAGGCGTATGAAGAGTTTCTAAGGAGATCATATGTATAAAGACATTGTCTATAAAATCCCAACCTTTCCTCCCTTTGCTAAAGGGAGGGATTTCCCCTCTTTGGGAAAGAGGGGTTGGGGGAGATTTGTTGAAAAATGTCCACTTACTTTTGTATTGATTAGTATGTGCAGTTTTTGATGGGCACTGCTGTGGTTTTTCTGCCGACGACCGCTCCGATGGTATTTTAAAGACCGTGAGAAGCAAAAAGGCGAAAAAGATAAATTATATTCTTAATGCCCCTGATGATGAAATACTCAAGATTGATAGGGTAAGAATGCCGCTTCCGGATGAGGCAATAATATATCCATCTCTACAGTGTTATGTATGCAAAGAGAAGGTTATAGAGCCAATGGCAAGGTTACCGGAATTACAGAAGGTGCAAGGGGTCATGTTGATTGTATGGAGATAGTTAAGGATAGGGCAGTTGCAAGGGCTATTCCTATTGTAAATGTCACCCATCCCCTCGCAAAGGTAAAACACGAGGCTGCTATAGGAAGTGTTGATAAGCGCCAGATGGAGACCCTCATGGCGCACGGATTAACGTCTGAGGAAGCAGTGGATGTAATTGTAAAAGGGATGCTAAAATAACTGTGGGGTTAAACGAATATCAAAAAGAAGCTCTTTTTCTCATTAAGGATTAGGATTATGAAAAATATGGCAGTATTATACCCTTTTCTGTCTTTCGTGGAGGATACTTTTTCAGTCTGTTAATCGCCATCATATAGAGGAGTTCTTGTTTATCTTTATCACGGGGTTTTCTGCGGGCCCTTTTCTCAATCACAAGACCTTTTTCTAAAAGTTCTGTCTTCACCTTCTTTGCAATTGCCTTGAGTTCCTTATAATTGTATCTGCCCATATCCTGTTCCTTATTAAGTTTTTAATATCTCCTCAAGGAGTTCAAGGGTTCCCTCTTTTAAAGCCCTTTCTTTTAGATATTCTCTATCAAGGGGTTCACCTGTGGCTTCCTTTACTTTTACCAATACCTTTGCCCAGATCAAGCTATCCTCATCCTTCCAGAACTTTACTGCATTCAGCCTGTCTATAATCAGGTCTTCAATCGAGATTACCTTGACCTCGAGGTCATCTCCAACAATAATTGTATTGACCCTCTCTTCTGCCAGAGGACCCTCATCAAGGCTGCTGCCGAGCCAGTCTATATAAATATCAAGGTATTCGTTGACCCAGATCCTCCCCTTTTTAATAAATCCCCATTCCTTCAAAACTGCCTCCAATATATCCTTTTGAGCCTTTATGTCAATATCTCCTGTTGTATAGCTGCCTTGTGTATATATCTCAAGGCTGAACCCCCCAACTACTATCGGTTCCTTCCCGCCTCTTCTTTTGACCTCTTGAGTCAAAAGACCAATAAATAGGGCCCTTCTTTTAACAGGGTCTTCTATTGTTTGAAGTCTATCAATAAGGTTCATGGGGTATTATAAACAAGACTACAGGTTTAAGGCTATCCTTGATTCTTTATATAACTTCTGTTACATTTATAACAGATGTTAAAGAAAGGAAATAAAGGCTGGCTTTTATTCTTTTACAGCGTTCCTTCAAGGCCTGTTGCCAGCAGGATGAAGATATGGAGAAGGCTTACACAGGCAGGGGCATTGTTATTTCGTGGAGCTGTCTATATACTTCCATATAGTGATGAGCACTATGAATTCTACCAGTGGCTGACAGAAGAAGTTAATGAGATGGGTGGAGAGGCGGCCTTTGTCCATGTTGAAAGGATAGAAGGAGTAGAGGACAGGGAGATTATAGAGTTATTTAACAGACAGCAGGAGAGGGATTATCTGAAGATAGAGAAAGGTCTTGAAGAGATAGAAAAAATCATCCAGGGCATAAAGAAAGGAAGTTCTACTTCTATAAGCAAAAAATTATATGACCGTATAAATAAGATTGAAAAAGAATTTGAGGCAATTGTGAAAACTGATTTCTTTTCTTCCAGGACCTCTGTTAACCTCAAAAGGTCTATTACAAAAATGAGGGAAGAATTGGAAAGGCTGGAGAAGACCCATGGTATCTCGAGACCTCTATCCTTACCACATCGGGATATAAGGGATTATCATGGAAAGACATGGGTCACAAGAAGCAGGCCCTTTGTGGACAGGATGGCATCAGCATGGCTTATTAAGAGGTTTATAGATCCTGAAGCGGTTTTTAAATTTATAAAAGAGGATAAGATGAGTTCACATAGTAGGGAGGTTATAGGTTTTGATATCAGCGGTGGAGAATTCACCCATCTTGGTGAGATGTGCACATTTGAGGTATTGGTTAAATCTTTTAGGTTCTCCGACAGAAGACTGAAAAGAATAGCAGCAATTGTCCATGAGATAGATATGGGTGATGAGAAGGTTAGGACGCCTGAATCAAAGGGCATAGAATTACTTTTGAAGGCCATCAGGAAGACCTCGAGGACTGATGAAGAGGCCCTCAGCAGGGGCATGGAGGTATTCGAGATGCTTTATCAGGCTATATAAAAATTTTTCTTGACTTTTTGTGTAATAAGTGTTACATTAAAATCAGATATAACATAAAAAGGAGGCTCAATTATGAAGAAGGCGATAGAGATGGTGATCAATCTAATGGCAGCATCGGCAAGGACGGCACCAAAGGCTGGTGGAAAGGATTTCTTAGAGATAGTCGTGATAACAGAAGATGATGACCTGAAAAAGATTGCCGCTCTGATGAAGAAGTTTGCTCCTGAGAGTAGCAATGAGGCATACTGGCTGAGGGATGCGTCAAACATAGAAAATTCTGACGCACTCCTGCTTGTGGGTCTCAGAGAGCCTGTGACTGCAGGTTATGACTGCGGTGGATGTGGTTATCAAACATGTAAGGATTTTATACAAAATAGACAGATGGCAGAAAAGGGTATGGGATATTCAGGCCCTCATTGTGTGATGAGAATGATAGATATAGGTGTTGCCCTTTCTTCAGCTGCAAAGACTGCAAGCCTTTTGAATGTGGATAACAGGATTCAGCAGAGGGTAGGAGCTGCAGCTAAGGCGTTGGGCCTTATAAAGGCAGAGGTGGTTCTCGGTATCCCTGTCAGCATCACAGGTAAAAACATCTATTTTGATAGGCAGACTGTGGTAAAACATTAAACCTCAAATATGAACCCTTCATTTACGGCATTATGCACAGCGGGATTTTTTGCAAGGCTCTCCTATGCCCTTGCAAGAACCCCTGTTCTTCCTCTCTTTGCCCTTTATCTGGGAGCAGGCCCTGAGGTCATAGGTTTTGTTGTTGGTGTATCAACAATAACAGGAATTCTCTTCAAGCTTCCATCAGGTGCACTATCAGACATCCTGGGAAGGGTAAGGACAATGCTGATAGGGCTTGTGATATTTGCTGTTATGCCCTTCAGCTATCTTCTTGTAAGGGATTATTCCCTCCTCATATTAATAAGGTTTATCCATGGCCTCGCAACTGCCATATACGGTCCTGTTTCTATGGCTGTTGTTGCTGAGATTGCAGGTAAGAATAAGGGGACCATGCTTTCGTGGTTTTCATCTATCACTATAATTGGTAATCTTATTGGTGCACCTGTTGGTGGCTTTATTATTCACAGTATATCAGATGCTCGGTCTATTACAGGATTTCATACTGTTTACATTATCAGTGGAATTTCAGGCGTGGTCTCTCTTCTGATTGCCCTGAGGTTTTTAAATTACAAAGACGGAGGAAGCAAAGAGAAAGATTTAAAAGATTCATACAGGAGATTCTTTTCAGGCATAAAAGAGGTTATTAGTGATAAGCGAATATTGATAACCTCAAATATGGAAGGATTACAGAATATGACAGTGGGTGCATTGGAGGCATTCCTTCCAGTTTATGCAGTAAGGGTTGCAGGTCTTAATGAATTTCAGGCAGGTCTGCTATGGGGTGTGCAGGTTCTTATAACCATTCTCTCGAAACCGATTATGGGAAAGACATCTGATAGATATGGAAGAAAGCCCATCATTATTACAGGCATGCTCCTCTGTGCCATCTCCTTTGGTTTAATTCCGCTTCTGAGGGATTTTTATCTACTCATGTTCTCAGCACTTATATTTGGTCTTGGAGAGGCCTTTGTGACATCATCTTCTGCTGCCCTTGTTGCAGATATAAGCAGAGAGAGACACTTTGGAACAGCCATGGGGACCTTCGGAACTATATTTGATATAGGTCATGCCTCTGGTCCTATCCTTGCCGGTCTTTTAATTGCACGACTGGATTACCTCTATCCCTTTTGGATACTCTCTTTAATGCTTCTTCTCTCACTGCCTATTTTTATTTACCATGTGAAGACAAGTTGAGGGGCTTGTACTTGATTTTAAATGGATAGCGAGCGTATTCCCTGGGATTACTGCGGGGTCAAGCGAGCGAATATGATGTTATAATTATCTATGAAGAAGAGTCTTGATTTTTATCTCCCGTTTATGAGAGATTCCTCTTAGGACTTTTTGGGATCAAGATTTGTTTTTATAAGTCATTGAGGTCAATGTAATCTCATGAAGGCTATTGGGCTTGTGCCTGAGGTGACAACAAGAAGGGCTTTGAATAAGTTGAGGGAGAGATTGCTTGAGGCACTGAAGGATAATCTCCTGAAGATTGTCTTCTTTGGTTCAAGGGCAAGGGGGATTTTTGAGCCTGATTCTGATCCGGACCTCCTCATACTTGTCAGGAAGAAAGACCATGAGACTGCCGACAGGATATTTTCTATAGCTCAGGAGATAGAAGATGCCATACTTCTTTATAAGATTTCTTTTTCTATTCATCTTTTCATCTTTATGACATAGAGGGCTATCTTGGTTTGAAAAAGGCAGGGAGCCTTTTTATCAAAAACATTGAATCAGAAGGATTGGTAGTTTATGAAAGAGTCAATGACGATTGAGGTATGGAGCTTCTCAGGATAAAAAACCTTTTTTATACTGTAAATGACAGGCATATCATAAAGAACCTTAACCTCTCAATATATCCTCAGGAGATTCACGCCCTCCTCGGAGCAAATGGTTCAGGCAAGACCACCCTTGCCTATCTCATAATGGGCTGTGATGGTTACAGACCATCCTCAGGAGAGATAATCTTTGATGGGAAGATAATTAATGACCTTCCAGTGCATGAGAGGGCAAGACTTGGGATTACCATGGCATGGCAGGAGCCTGTAAGGTTTGAAGGTATTTGTGTTGCTGATTATTTAACCCTTAAGAGCCGATTTGTTTCTTCAAAATCACTTCAGCCTTCATTATCACCAGCTCACTATCTCGAGATGGTAGGTCTTGAGCCCTCCCTTTATCTTGACAGGATGGTTGACAGGTCCTTGAGTGGTGGAGAAAGGAAAAGGATAGAACTCGCCTCCCTTCTTGCCTTAAACCCGAGACTTGCAATCCTTGATGAGCCTGACTCTGGTATCGATATGCTCTCCACGCAGGACATTATTAATGTCATAAATGCCTTTAAGGAGAATGGTTCTGCTGTATTGCTCATAACCCATAGAGAGGAGATTGCCCTCATTGCTGACAGGGCATCCCAGATATGCCACGGTGAAATCATCATCTCAGGCACCCCGGAAGAAGTCTCAGGATATTATAAATCTAAGAGGTGTCTTGTGTGTGATGGAGAGGTGTGCCCTCTTTATTGACAAATGGGGTGCGGTACAATACATTATATAGATGTAATAGCTGATGACATCGTAAAACCCATCTGATAAACAATGGGGACTGAATGGGAGAAAAATATAGTATAGAAGGTTTTCTAAGAACAATTCCAGCATTCAGTGATGTCAGTGATACATGTATTTCTGAACTCACTAAGAGTCTTTACAAGCAGCAATATCACAAAGGGGAGCTGATTTATCAGCAGGGAGATACTGTCACTACGTTGTTTATCGTGGAAATGGGGAAGATCGAGATTTATAAAACCGATATGGAAGGAAAACGGTTAACGTTGTGGTTTATTAATCCCGGTGAACTTTTTTGTATCCCTACAGTTCTTTTTGAGATGGCCATTGCGAACGCTGAGGCCGTGAAAGATTCCATTGTCTATTGTCTTGAAAAAAATGATTTTGAACGACTTATTCAAAGATGTTCTGAAGTTGCGATCGGTTTGCTGCGTTGCCTCTCGGGAAGGATCATGAACTATTCAGACTCTCTTGAGAATTTGGCCTTCAGCAATACCTCGTCACGTTTAGCCGAAATCCTGTTAAAGCATCATGTTATTGATTCCGCTGGGAATAAAGTCTGTCAACTTTCACAAAACGAGATAACATCAATGACAGGGACGTGCAGGGAGACTGTTTGCAGAATCTTGAATCGTTTCAAGAGAGAAAATATCATCAGTATCCAGCGCCGAAAGATAATAATTCATGATATCAAGAAGCTGAAAGCTAAGTGTGTCAGATATTAAAATTGTGGGAAGAGGAATTTCCTCTCCCCATAATTTAGGAGGGTAGAAAGTTTCTGACTTTTATTAACAGCCCTCGATGGCCTTTTTCTTCGGTCTCTTTGCGGGTGATTCTTTCTTTACAATTTTCTTGTCCTTTATTGTTATGCTGTCTCCTTCACTGACCTCTGTCTATCATCAATTTCAATAGCAGGTCATCTTACCAACCCCGATCGAAATAGTTATCATATTACCCTCAATCTTTTTGACCTGTCCACTGATTTCGTCGCTGCAATAACCGGGCATTGCCAGACCCAAAAGAAACACTATGGCTGATACCACCCCTATAAAACCATTTTCCCAGTTGTGTTCCTCCTATATCATAATCTACGCTCTTATTCACCGAATTTCGGTGAGTTCCATTTAAGGCAAATGCCTCTTTTTGTCTTTTCCGAAGTATTTTTGCCATTCTTTTTCTCGGCCTTCTCCTCTTTGATAGCTTGTGTCGTATCAGTTTCAGTAAATTCAGACTGTATAGTTTTCCCGCCATTTTGTGAAGCAGGTATAAACTGGATACCATCTACTGTGTCAGCCTTCTCCTCGAGCGTTACTTCCTGCGTCTTACCAGACCTGAATTTTATTATCAGGGTATCGGAATAGGAGGGCAAAGCCCAGAGAAGGGAAAGAGATGCTGCCAATATCCATATCCATCCGATGTTCTTCATGCAATAAAGTCTCCTCCTTTACGTATCGGTTCTATCATGATCTCTACAGCACAATCTGAAACATGAGCCTGTATGTATCAAAATTCTTAATTTTCTGAAAGTTTGCGATTCCGAGCATTTGTGTCTCCTTATCAAAATCTGTCTTGAGATATTCACCAGTAATACGGACATTATTCCCCTTGATGTAATAGTTGACACCTACCCCTTTCTGCTCAAGCTTTTGTTCATCTACGCCAAGGAGGTGAGCAAACCTCCAGTTTTCGTAAAGCACATAGGGCTGAAGTTTTCCCTCTTTCCCGATAGTAAATGGTAGCATATAAGCAAGCTTTACGAACCATCCTTCTTTTTGACCATTCAGGCCTGCGACAAAGGTATTGCGGTCGGCAGGACTTTTGTTTGTCTTATAGGCATCATCAAAATCTATTTTTAAATACTGTGCATTCGTTGTTATTACGCCAAAATCGAAGGGATATTCAAACATGAGATCAGCGGAGTATGCCTGATAATCGACCGTCTCATCGTTTAATACCGTTACGCCTGTTCCATTTGGATTTACATTCTTAAACGCTGCGTCCGCCTCGTAAGCTGCGCCGCCCCCTATGGTGAGTATCTTCTTCTTTCCGAAATAAGTTCCTACATAACCGGATCCCGGTTCCGGGTCTAAAAATGCATAATGAACCCTTGCTACATATTCAAAATTACTCTTAGGTTCTGGTGAGGTGTCATACGTTGTGCCAGGTGTCAATGGTCCCAATGGCGTTGGAGAGGAGAACGTCCATCTATTCGTTCCTTCTCTGCCTTCCATAACAGCAAGCCAATATTTAAGCTTGTCATCAAAGAATGAGCCCCAGAACACTACACCCAAATCACGGCTGAATTTGGCAGGAGATCCCCCATAGGGGGTGTAGACGAACATCGACCGATCGAGACTGAGCGGCGCAAAGCAATCATCGAGGTTAGCCCTCGTCAACGGGATTTTAGTAAGGCCGAGCTTCATATTCAGGGCCTTATTGAAATTGCCGATTACATAGGCGTCTATAATCCTTATGTCACGATCATTCCAGTCATTGGTAGCAAGGGAGTATATATAGCCAAGTGGTGTTTTTGAAGTCCCGCAATTTCCGCATGTCTGAAAAGCCACGCCCCAGGTCTCGTTAATCATGCCTTTTAAGGTAAGTCTCATCCTCTGAAAGTGCAAATCTGTGCGGCTTGATGTTCCTTCTACTCCTGACCCGAAATCGGTATTTTCTGCATAGACCTGGAGCTTCAGGTCCATCTGTAGGTATCCCTCTTCCCCAAACTCAATCATCGGACCTGCAAAGGAATTATCAGCAACAGCAAAAACAAAAAGCATTAACAATACTGAGAAAAACACAATCAAAAATTTGCTCATAGAGCACCTCCTGTTCTAATTTTTTACGTCTATATGTTAGTCCCTCACACTTTCCTGTTCAATGACAAGATTCATAACAAAGTGTGACACATGTCACACATAGGACAGGCTTATGATAAGGCTCATTCGCAACGCTTGGCGAGATTGAGTATGGTATCTATAGCAACAATCCTCGAAAATCCCTACAATACAATGAACCCCCTGCAGCAAGCTGCGGAGTATCCTAAAAATCTCCCCTCCCTTGAAGGAAGGGGATTAGAGGGAGGAAAAGGGGTTTTCTCAGGCAGTCCTCATGAAGCTGCCGAATATTACAAATCAAGACAATGCATTGTATGCGATGGAGAGGTATGCAAGGCGTAAGGGTAGAGAAGAAATAGTTTAAGATACTCAACACAAAGAAGAACATGCCAATCGCCGAGGTTACTGCACCCATTCAGAACACAGCACTTCTGCCTGCACTAATACGGTCTGGGTGGCCTTCTCCTGTTTGTCAGGCGGATAGCCATATTTTCGAAGGATACGCTTTACGATGACGCGAATCTGTGCCCTTGCGAGAAGGTTTTTCGGTGAGTCGGGATTTTTTCATTCAATCTATTTTACTCCTACGAGGGATATCTCAAGAGGCTGGCCTTTGAGAGAACTTACTTTTAGTATGGAAAATCCGATTATATTGCCGGCCATATCAACTTTTTCCATTATCTGGTCCGATTCTGTTTCCTTAAAATATCCTTCCTTTGTCTCAAATATGACTTCAAGGAAGTCACCTTCAGGGTCATACCAAACTTTTACTTTTTCCATAACACATCTCCTTTTTTGATGCCATCTGTAAAATATGCTGTTATAACAAAGGCATCATCCTGTTTAAATTTTACCTCAACACATAAGTATTTATCCCCAATGGAAAGTCCCATATAGTGTTTATAGTAAAGATTTACCTCATTGTCACTTCTTGATTTTATAACAGCATATGGATTTATAAGGGTCTCGTTTATCTTGTCAGCATGCATAAACATTTCAGGATGTTCTTTTATATGAGCAAGCCTTTCCTCGGTCAGGCGGATAACATCTCCTGCATAATCAATCAGATTCATTCGCCTTTTTCTTTTAAAACCTCTTTAACAATCCATCTTGCAATCTTAAAGTCTTCAGCAATCCTGATAATCTTAAGCTACAACCTTTTCTTTGCCCTTAACTTCGTAAAGTATCTCCTGGGGTTCAGATATTTGTTCTGAGGCATCAAGGATTTCAATTGAAACTATTTTCCCATCTTTGCTGTAATCTATGATAACTCCTTCCCGCACCTCATCGCTTTCAGCTATTTTTTTCATCTCTGAAAATAAGACTTAGCGTATCGGTTTCGGGATCAAAGATAATCCTCATTTTGACCCCCTTCACTTCCAATATTTATTGATTTTTGAAGTTTTATAAACTGTAATGACTTCAAATTTATCAGATGTTTCTATGCCTATTACCCTTAAAAGCATCTCTTTATTTTCTTCCTCATCATAATATTTACTCTGTGCTACAACGCGCCCTTTTTTAGAAGGCAATTTTTGTTGGGGGATTTTTAGCAACAGATTTTCGTGCCACTCCTGTTTTCTTCCTTTGAAAGCCTTCTTATCATAGGATATATGACATAGGATTCTTCCGTCAATCTGACATTCTTCAATGTCCTGAGAAATTAGTCCGATAAATCTTATGCCTCTGTTAAAATATAGACATGACGAGGGATTCTGAACTCAGGGAGCTTTTAAATGCCTTTGGTGAGACTGGAGCAGATAAAGGTATATTCACAAATAGAGACATAGCCCATCTTGCAGTAAGCGGGCATAAGATATTGAGCATGAGGAATGTAGAAGGGCTTGAGGTAGATGCAAGGGAGAGCCTTACAGGAATTTCAGCGAAGGTAATTGTTAAGGAAGGACTGAAGATAAAGAATCCCGTGCATCTCTGTTTTGGTGTACTTCACAAAAAGGGGACTCAGAGGATAAAAATTAATGTAAGATTAGAAAAGGATTCTTATGCCCATTTTATTGCCCACTGCATATTTCCAAAGGCAGAAAAGGTA
>Ga0272445_1000998_pt1 | contig 23634 bp, 35 predicted proteins | sample YNPCB0031_FD_194404 | JGI IMG/M metagenome (GOLD analysis project Ga0272445, IMG submission 194404) | Hot spring sediment microbial communities from Yellowstone National Park, WY, United States - YNP-CB-003-1 | ecosystem: Environmental > Aquatic > Thermal springs > Hot (42-90C) > Sediment... | reverse complement strand
TTTTAAATTCAGTTATTTTTGCCGTAAATTTTGGTCCACCATTTTTGGCCCAAAATATAGCCACCGAGGAGGCCAGCAAAAATTAGGAAAATTTGCAAAATAGAGGGTAAATAGCATTTTGGAGTTAAGGCGCTAGGTTTGAGGATAATTCCTCTACTCAATGAATAGTTAATATAAAAAATCTCAATGATAGCATGAGCAATAAAAGATAAAATTAATCCCAGAACCATTGCCAAGCCAACATAGATTGTTTTTTTAATTCCCATTTTTCATTTTCCCATAAAAAATTGGCCTTTTCAAGCCAATTTGTTTAATTTATTTTTCAAATTTTAAAAAGTATTTCTTTGGAATTACTTCTTGCTTTAAAATTTTTCTCCAATTTTTGTCAACTTGAGAAAGTCTTTTAATTTTGTTTCTATCTTTGAATAAAGGGTCGACAATTCTTGATTTGCAATAAACTATAACGTCGTAATTTTTGGGGTCGTTTTTAACCTTTATTTTTCCTGTCATCCTTTGAAAGAGAGTTTTTAATTTTGGATCCGAGTTTAGTTTGCTTTTTATCTTTTTTAAAACAGTTTTTTCTGTTGAAAATAAATCTTCCCTTTTTAGATATCTATTTTCCAAACAATACCTTAAAACATCACCAACCGTACGAAACATCACTGCGGTTGGAAAGCCTGAATAGTAGAGTTTATTTAGACGATAGAATAATTTTGCGTATTTTTGGGCGCTTTGAAAGTTTTTGAAAACCCAAAGATTATTTTCCATTAAAAGATTCTTTAAAAAAATAATCGATTTCTTTTTTGGTTGCTTCTTGGTTGCAAATGGCATTCCTTAATGAATAATCAATTCTATCTGCACAAAGATCAGGAAGTTCTCTTTCTAATAGAGGGAGGTTGTTTTTGTTTAAAATGGAATCTAATTTAATGCCGTATTTTGAAAGGATTGAGGGAATTTCTGAATTTTTTATGAAATCTTCAAAAATATTGTCTTGGAAAGTGTGATTTTTCTCTGAACCTTCTTTGAAAACATAATCTAAAGCGTGCGAAAATACCCCGTGGGAAATATCGTGTAAAAGTCCGGCAATTTGTTCTTCAAAAGGGGCTTGAAATTTTTTAAGCAAAATGAAAACTCCCAAAGAATGCTCAAAGCGAGTGATTTTTTTGATCTTTTGAGGATAAAATTTTTGATACAGGGGTAAATAGCCAACTTGGTCTATGTCTTTCAATCTTTGTAAGGAGGGAGAATTTATCAACTCTAAAATCAGGGGAGATTCAATTTTTACTTTTCCGTAAATCTTGTCTTGAAAAATCATTATTTATTTTTCTACAAAAAATTGGCCTTTTTCAAGTTCAAAAAGCAAAAATCTACCCCTAGGTCTGACCTAGGGGAATCTTGGTTGCGGGTCAAAAACGGGGTATTTGGCGGGCAAAGAGAACCTGTTTAATATTCTAAATTTAATTCCCAGTTTTTCGGCAATTTGCCTTATCCATTTTTCGTGACGATCTACTTTGTGGGCAAGCATTACCATTTCTTGAAAATAGGTGTCGGCTTTCTTTGCATAGGAATCGACTGAGGTTTGTAAATTTACAAAATCTTTTTTCATTTCATCGAACCTCTGGTCTATTCTAGTAAATTTCTCATCCAAATATTTAATTAATTCAGTAAAATCCTCATTCATAATTTAATTATTGCCTTTTTAAAAAGTAATGTGAGGTTGCGCGCCAAAAACGGGTATTTGGCGGGCAAGGCTAAGGGAGTTGATATTTGGCGTGCGAAGGAGATCCTATTCTTTTTAATTTTCCTTGTTTGACTAGTTCATTGAGATAACGGCTGGCTGCTCTATCCGAAACGTGCAAGAGTTTTTCAACATCATCGTTTGTGATTTCTCCTTTCTCTTTAGCAAGCTGAAGGATTTTTTCTAATCTTTTGGATTTTCTTTCTCTTATTTTTTCTAATGCTTTTTGCCAGAGTTGGCGAAGTAGCGGAGGTTGAGGTGTTGGGGCAGCCGGAGGAGTTTCTCGGGTTTCAATTTGGGATTCTTTAACTTCTGGTTGAGCTTCTGATGTCACTTCTTCTTTTGGAGATTCTGGTGGCGTTTCCTCTTTTGGAGCTTCAGCTCCTTCCTCTTTCTTTTGTTCTTCTTCCATTAATTCATTTTACAAAAATGTTTCTTTCAAACAAAATCTTTCGAGCTGCAAGCAAAAAACCTGTATTTGGCGTGCAAGATTTTGGGAAAATAAAAAATTGGCACAATGGCCGAAAAATTAGAGAATTAAAATTTTTGATTTTCTTAATCTACCCCCTAAAGATTCTTCTTTAATGTGGATACAGGCGCTTTCATTATAAGCTCTTGTTAGAGGGTTGGTTGATGTTCTGAAAATGACCCTTTGCCCCCTCCCCTCCTTGACAATCCTTTTTAAAATTTGTTGTAGAGGATAAACTCCGAGAGCGATATAGATTACAGTGAAATTTTTCAATGGAAAATTCATTCCATCTCCATAAAGAACTTCAACGTTTTTAATTCCTTTTCTCTTTAAATACTTTCTTGCTCCAAGAACCATTAAATGATCGTTATCGATGGCCACCACTTTTGCACCAGTAAGTTTGGCAATTATTTCTGCGGTATATGGCAGAGCTCCGCTTCCTATTTGCAAGACCATATCGTTTTTTGAGATTCTTAGAGCCTTTACTTCTTGAAAAACTCTGTAGCCAAAAAGTCTGAAATAGATTGTAGCAAAGAAGTTTATCCTAGATGCTACCAATTCAAATAGTTTAACTAAATTTTCAAGGATCGATTTATCACCACTTTTAAAATAACACTAAAAACTTATTCTGTCAACAAAATTATTCAATCTTTAGAATTTTGCATTTTATTTTTCCGTTTGGAGCTTCAACGATTGTTTCATCACCTACTCTTTTCCCTAAAATTGCCTGGCCAAAAGGAGATTTGAAGGAAATTTTTCCCTCAGTTGGATCTGCCTCTTCCGGTTCGACGATTTGGAATTTTTGCTCCTCGCCATCAAAGAGAATTGTTACCACAGAACCAACGTCTACTATTTTTTTGCCCTTTCTTTTGGTGATTATTACAGCGTCGCCCAAAATTGATTCTAATTCGGCTATCCTCCTTTCAAGTAATTCTTGATCTTCTTTCGCTTGTTGATAGGCAAAGTTCTCTGTCAAATCGCCAAAAGAGGCTGTGTGTTTTAGCCTTTCTGCAATTTCCCTCCTCCCCTCTGTTTTCAAATACTCCAATTCCTTTTTCAATTTTTCATAAGCTTCTGGGGTTAATCTTTTTGGCATAATTTCAAAAATATAAAAAAACAAAAAGGTTTGTCAAGCCACTTTCAATAAAATCGAGAGGTTTTAAATTAATTTTTTCTCTTTAAAACTGAAAATTTTGTTTTTTGAGATAATTACGTGATCTAAAACATCAATTCCCATTATTTTTCCTGCTTCTTGAATTCTTTTTGTGATTTCTAAATCGGCTTTTGAAGGAGTTGGATCGCCAGAAGGATGGTTGTGAACTAAAATTACTGAGGCAGAATTTTTCTCTAATGCGTGTTTAAAAATCTCTCTTGGGTGACAAATGTTGGCATCTAAGGTTCCGACAAATAAATGCTTTTTGAAAACAACTTCGTTTCTAGCGTTCAAATACAAAGCTGCCAAATGCTCTCTTTGTTTTTCTCTTAAATAAGAAAATTGAGCGACGACATCCTTTACCGATTCAATCTTTAGCAAAGTCTCCTCCCCTATTTTTAAAATCCTTTTTGTAAATTCGATCGCTGCTAAAATCGTACAGGCTTTTGCCTCATCAATTCCTTTAATTTGAATTAAATCCTCGTATTTTAATTTTTGAAATTTCTTTTTTGGAAACTTTCTCAAAATTTGTTTTGCCAAATCTAAGGCGCTTTTTCTCTTGTCCCAGTCCTCAACAAAATTGCCAAAAGCTCTTCATCTTTTAAATTTTCTGGCCCTTTTTCAATCAATTTTTCTCTCGGTCTCTCCACTTTTGGCATTTCCCTAATTAAGATTTTTTCTTTTTTTATTTTGCTAGTTTCGCCTAAGGCCATAAAAAGTTAACCATTTGACAAAATTTAAAATCATTCCCTGTTATTCTAATGTTCTTAAGAACATTGGAATGTCGATTAATCTTTTATGTTTAGTATTCGTTATCTATTGCATTGCTCGTTGTTTTTATTGCTCATTGCTCGCTGTTCGTTGCTTTTGAGCTCTGTATTTTCGCCAGAGTTTTGCTGCTTGGGGACAGTTTTCCTCCAGTTCTAAAAGAATTTTTGCTTCAATTTCGGAGGTAAAAATCTCTTTCTTTCCTTTTGCAAAGTTTAAAACCTTCTTTGTTATTTTTTCAACCAAATCGTTTTTCATTTCTTGTGGGAAGTCAGTCCTTTCGATTGCGGAAATCAGAGATTTTTTAATCTTGTTCAAATTGAATTTTTCTCTTTTTCCTCCTTTTTTAATTACCTTGATCATGTTTTTGTTTTTTGATAGTCAATTTTTGCCTCAAAAATTATTTGTTTCACTATCTCAGGATCTTCAATCTGATCCATGATAAATTCTCCCTTTTCAGCTGCAGTTTGGACTATCAAATCTCCAAAGTGAAAAATAGCCGGCAAAAACCCTTTGATTTGTGCTCTCATATCCTGAATTTTGTCAAGCTCGATGCTTGAGTATTGAACGTTAAAAAGTCCAGCAAACCTTGCCTCGATTATTCTTTTGTTTGTGATTACCCAATAAGTGAGATAATATTGGGTGATGATTAAAAAAATTAAGGACCAAAAAATCGATAAGATTAGAGAAAAAAAGAAAGCAAAAATGATATTTAAGTTAAGAATTGAAATTCCTGGAAAGTTTTCGACAAAAAATTTTGGCCAAGAAATTTTATGGGAAAGGAAGAAGAAAAACAAAAAGAAAGAAAGGATTAAAATAGAAACTAAAGGTAAAAGCTGAAGTTTTAAAACTATTGGATGGCGCCTCTTTAAAAGATGGATTCTTTCTTGTGGTTCTAGTGTTATCATTTTAGATTAAAAGAAAAGAAAGAAGGCTCAACCAAAGAAAGAAAATTTGACCAAAAAATAAAAACAACAAAATTTTTCTTTCTTCAAACGGAATTGGAGGTTTGAACCTACGAAAATGATATAAAAGAGTGAAAGAAAAACCAAAAGAAAGAAGAAAAACTATAAGAAATAGAGCGAAAAAAATATTTTTTCCCATGGCTTTTTTTATTTTACAACTTTCAGGTTGAAAAGCAAAACGAGGGCCAAAATGGTTAAAAACAAAGAAAATGAAAATGGGGCGAAAAGGCCGATTTTGTCCCATAAAATTCCAGCTAAAAATGATGCAGGAAGAGAGAAAAGACCAATTATCATTTGATAGCCACCTAAAGCCGAAGCCCTAATTTCTTGTGGGACTAATTCTGAAACAAAAGCCCTTTGCGAAGGTTCTAAAGCTCCCTTGTGAAGGCCATAGAAAATGAATGCCAAAATTATTCCAAAATAATTTTTGAAAAACAAAAAAATTAAACAAACTAAAATCCAAAAGAAAAATGAAATTTCCAAAACTTTCTTTCTTCCGATTTTGTCTGAAAGTTTGCCAAAGGGAATTGAAAATAAAGAAGCTACCGCAGTAAAAATTAAATATAAAACTGGAATGAAACCAGTTTTGAAACCGAATTCTTTGGCAAAAACTAACAAAAAAGAGTAAGAGAAAGCTCCAAGAGAAAAGATGGAACTTAAAATCAAAAAGTAGCGAAATTGAGGAGTGAAAGATTTTAAAGAAATTCCTTTGAAAATTTTTGTCGAATCTCTCTTTTGCTCTTTGATAAAAATTAAAATTAAAACAACGCCAATTAAAGACGGAACCGATGCCAAAAGAAAGAGTTTTTTAAAACCCAAAAAATTAACTAAAAAAATACATAGCAAAATTCCAAATACTGCTCCCAAATTATCCATCATCCTCAAAAATCCAAAATTCTCTCCCCGATCTTTATCTGTTGATAAATCGGCAATTATTGCATCTCTTGGAGCTGATCTGATTTTTCCTGCCCTATCTAAAATTCTAAATGGAATTAAATGAGTCCAATTTTTAGAAATTGCATAGCCAATTCTTGATAGTCCTCCCATTAAATATCCAAGCCAAACAAAAATTTTCCTTTTTTGAATTCTGTCTGAAATATATCCAGAAATTGCTTGAGAAATTGAAACCAAAGCATCTCCAAGCCCGTCCAAAAATCCCAAAACAGACATATTAGCTCCCAAAGACTTCACAAAAAGGGGCCAAACGGGATAAATCATATCAGATCCCATATCGTTCAAAAAAGATGCAATCCCAAAAATTTTAACTTTCTTTTTTGATTCTTTATCCATTTTGATTATTGCTCGTTGCCTTATTGCTCGTTGCCTTATTAACCTTTAATGACATTTTCACATTTGCGCAATTGTGCAAATTTGCAAATATCGAATCGATGTCTTCTTCAGTAAACACTTCGATTCCGTTTTTCTTTAAGAGCTTCGTTGTTACTCCGTCTCCTTTTATCAGTTTTCCAGAAAACGTACCATTAAAAATTTTTCCGCAACCGCAAGAGGGGCTTTTTTGTTTCAGAATTGCTTTTTTAATTTTCAAAATTTTGCAAATTTTCAAAACCTCTTTTGCTCCTTTTTCAAAATATTTCGTCACATCCTTCCCCGATTTTGTAATCACTTTTTCCCCTTTTCTCTCAGCCCTTTCTCTTGGAATTGGCAATCCTCCTAAAATTTCAGGACAAACTGGAATTAAAATAAAATCTTTTGCCAATTTTAAAATTTTTTTGTTTTTGTTTGAGGTTCCATCGTATTTGCAATTTATTCCCAAAAGGCAAGCAGAAACTAAAATTTTCTCTTTCATTTTGCCTCTTTTATCATTACGATTTCCGAAATTAATTTCCCTTTATACTCGATTTGTTTTGGAATCTTTGCAACTTCTTTGAAACCAAATTTTTTATAAAGATTTTTAGCAATTTCGTTTCCTTCAAAAACAAAAAGCCGAAAAATCTTTGGCCTCAATTTTCTTTTTGCTAATTTCAAAACCTCTCCAAATAAAAATTTACCAAGACCAATTCCTCGATATCCTTTCCTAATCCCAATTGCAATTTCACCAACATGGGATTGTCTTTCCCTCCCCGAGCGGCAACTACAAATTCCAACAATTTTATTTTTGTTTTCGGCCAAAATTATTACTCTCTTTTTTTCTCTAATTTCTTTCAATTGGCTCTTTAGCCACTCTTTTTCTTCTCTCAAGGTCTTTTTCTTTTTCTCCAAAATCATCGCTTCTTCTTCAACTAAAGAATTAATAAAATCTAAAAAATTTTTTGCCCTCTTTAGATCCGATCTCTTCATTTCCCTTATTTTCAATTTTTTCCCATTGAAAGTTTTGATCATTTTCTCCTCATTATAAACAGAGAGGTCAAAATTAAAAAGAAAATGCCAAAGAAGAAAAGAAAAATGATTTCTTTTGAAATTTGAGAGAATTCAAACCCTCTGATTACTACATCTCTCAAAGCCTCCGCTGAATGAGTTAAGGGAGAGAATTTTGAAATTTTTTGCATAAAGCCTGGCATAGATTCTACTGGCCAAAAGATCCCAGAAATCAAAAGAAGGGGAATTAAAATTAGAGGTTGAAATTGGGCTGCCTGGTGTTCGTCTTTGGCAAGAGAAGAAAAAAGGAAAGCTAGTGACTGAAAAGCCAAACCATTTAGAAAAATTAGGAAAAGGGCTAAAGAAAAACTTCCTTTCAGATAGATGTCAAAGGCGAGAGTTGCTGTTAGCAATAAAATGGCAGATTGAAGGATGTTTATAATGGAAAAGGCAATCAAATAGCCGAGGATTATTTCAAATGGAGAAATTGGGCTGGCCAAAATCCTTTCATAAACTCCAGAAACTTTCTCTTTAACAAAAGAAATTATTGTCAGCATGAAGGCAATGAAAGCCGATGCCGTCGCTATAATTCCAGGAGCAAAAAAATCTATGAACCTCATTTCCTCTTTCCCAAAAACTAATTCCTTTTCAATTTCGAATTTCCCCTTCATCGTTTTTTCAATAGATTTTCTCAATTGAGAAATTATGGTTTCAGAAATTGAGGGCGAAGTCGCATCCAAGATTAATTTAATTTTGGCTTCGTTTTTCAAAATCAAATCTTTGCTAAAATCTTTTTCAAAAACTATCGCCCCAAATCCTTCTTTATTTTTTATTTTCTCCCTTGCGACTTCTTCATCCTCTTCCTTTAAATTCAAAATTCCTTTGTCCAAATTTTCAACGATTTCTTTCGAAACGAAAATTTTTTCTCCTGTTCTCAAATCCAAAAATCCTTCATCTTTGTTTGAAACGAAAACCTTTAAATTTTTAATATCTCCAGTCGACCAACCAAATACAAGAATCACAAAACAAGGAACAAAAAAAATCATAAAAAGAGTTCTTTTGTCATGCCAGATTTTCAAAATTAAGCTTTTTGAAATCGCAAAAACTTTCCTCATCGAAATTTCAAGAATAAATCCAAAAGGGAATTGACCTTGTGTTCTTTTAAAAGTTCAAATGGATTTCCTTTCAAAATTATCTTCCCTTTGCTCATTAATCCAATTTCTTGACAATTCATCGCCTCTTGTAAATTGTGGGTTGTGATTAAAATTGTCTTTCCAATTTTTGAAAGCTCTTTAAAATATTCCCAAAAAGAAACCATCAAAGGGGGGTCGATTCCAACGGTCGGTTCATCTAAAATTAAAATTTCAGGATCTGGCAAGAGGGAAATTGAAAAGGAAGCCCTCTTTTTCATCCCTTGCGAAAAATTCTCAATCATTTCATTTTCCCATCCTTCCAAACCAACAAATTTTAAAACCTCTTTCATTCTTTCTTTTAAATTCTTTACTCCAAAAATTTCTCCAAAAGTGAAAAGGTTTTCTTTTAAAGTCAAATTTTCATAAAGTGCGCTTTCTTGAGGCATGTATCCAATTTTTTTCAAAACTTTTCGATCTGGCATTCTCTTTCCCAAAATAAAAACTTCACCTTCTGTCGGTTTTAAAATTCCCAAAATCATTCTGATTAAAGTTGTCTTCCCTCCTCCGTTTGGTCCAATCAAACCAAAAATTTTCCCTTTTTCAATCTCCAAACTCACATTATCCACTGCCAAAATTTTTCCAAATTTCTTTTTTAAATTTTTTGTCTCAATTACTTTTTCCATTGAAATACCGGACCATGACCTGGATAAACTTTCATTCCTTTTTTGATAATTTTTTCCAATTTCTCAAGAGAATTTTTTAGATCCTCTTCCGATCCTCCTGGCAAATCCGTCCTTCCATATCCATCTTCAAAAATTGTGTCTCCAGTAAAAATGAAATTTTCTCCTAAAATACAAATTGAACCTTTTGTGTGTCCTGGCGTATGGATAACTTTCAAATACTCATTCCCAATCCTTATTTCCTCTCCGCCATCTAGAAACTGGTCTGGCTGAAATTTCATGAAATTTTTTTCTCCTTTGTGAATTAAAATTTTTGCCCCAGTTTTTTCTCTCAATTTTGGAGCGGCCAATGTATGGTCGAAATGATAATGGGTCAAGATAATATAACTTAATTTTTTGCCTTCAATCTCTTTTAAAATCTCTTTTAAATTTGCGCCAGGGTCAATCACAATCGCTTCCTCTCTGGAAACTAAAATATAGCAATTTGTCAAAAGAGGACCGACGATTAATTGCTTAATTTCCATCTTTTGATTATATCAGATTTTTCTATAATGAAATAATGCCAGCGAATTTGCCTCCTCAATTTTTTGAATTGCAAAGAAAATTGAACCAGACAAAAGACATTCAAGAAAAAATTGAGATTTTGCAAGAAATGCTTGCCATTTGCCCAAAGCACAAAGGAACTGAAAGGGTACAAGAGGAAATTAAAAAGAAAATTGCAAAGTTAAAAAGGGTACAGCCAAAGAAAATAAAGAGAGAGGAAATTTATTTTGTAAAGAAAGAGGGAGCAGGCCAGGTTTTGATTTTGGGACCTCCAAATTCTGGAAAAACTTCTTTGACAAATTTGCTTTGTAATACAAACTTTAAGGTGGCAGATTATCCTTTCACAACCCAATTGCCAACTCCTGGAATGTTAAGGTATGAGAATATTTTAATCCAAATCGTTGACACTCCGCCTTTAACGAAAGATTTCAAACCTGGATGGCTAAAAAATTTGGCAAGACAGGCAGATTCGGTTTTGGTTTTGATAGATTTGGAGAACGATCCTGAAAATCAATTGAAAGAAATTGAGAAAATTTTGAATGAATGGAAAATTGAAAAAGAAAAATTTTTATTTTTGGGAAATAAAATCGATTCAGAAAAGGGAAAAGAAAATTTTGAGAAATTAAAGAAGAGTTTTGAAATTTTTGGGATTTCGGTGAAAGGAAAAATCGGAATCGAAGAGTTAAAAAGAAAAATTTTTGAATCTTTAAAAATTATTAGGGTTTATTCAAAAGAACCGAAAAAGGAAGTCGATTTTGAAAACCCCTTTATTTTGAAAAGAGGAATGAAGTTGATAGATTTTGTAGAAGAGATAAATAAAGAGTGGATAAAGAGATTTAAGGGAGCAAGGCTTTATAATAAAGATTTAAAAAATTTCAGAATTGTTGGAGGGGATTACGAGTTGGAAGATGGAGACATTGTTGAAATTAAAATCTAAAATAAAAAATTGCCCACAGGGCAGAAAGAAGGGCAGGGGCATCATTGAAGAAACGCTAGAAAGAAATGTTTTTCAATAAAGCGCAGAAATTAATGAACTACTTAGAGGTCAAATTCTGAGGATTGGCAATGTACAGTAAATCTTCGGCAGCAATGAATTTTGGCCGAAGTAGGCAAGGATATCGGAATCTTTCTCCACCCCTGCCCAACTCTAATTTAACAAATCAAAAAATCCTGTCAAGTACTATGGAAAAAATTTTTGCAATTTTGCACAACATCAGAAGTTGTTACAATGTTGGAGCAATCTTTAGAACTTGCGATGCAATAGCGATTGAAAAAATTTATCTAACGGGTTATACTCCAACCCCAGAAAGAAATCCTGGAAAGATTAGAAAAACTGCGCTTGGGGCAGAAAAAACAGTAAAGTGGGAGTATGAAAAGAATGTTGGAAAGTTAATAGAAAAATTAAAGAAAGAAGGGATAAAAATTGTTGCTTTGGAAACTGAAGAATCTGCTCTCCCTTATTTCAAATTCAAGCCAAAATTTCCCTTGGCAATTTTAGTTGGAAATGAGGTCAGGGGAATTAATAAAAGAACCTTAAAGAAAGTAGATTTTATTGTAAAAATTCCAATGTTTGGAAAAAAGGAATCTTTGAATGTAGCAATTGCTTTCTCAATTTTTGCCTATTATTTAAGAAAAGAGGCTTTAAAATAAAAAATGCCGATTTTCCGGCACTATATAGAAAGAACTTTTATGGCGTGCTTTTTAAAAAACTGAACTATTCTCTTATCGTCTTCGAAGTAAATATCAATTCCTTCTTTTCTAATAATTTCAAGTTTTCTTTCTTTAGTTCCCTTGCCAAAGCCGACACAATAAAGCTTATTAAAGGGAATTCGATGGAATTTTAACCAGCTTGCGGTCAGAGGTGCAAACCATTTAGGCCTGGCTGAAATGACGATAATTTCATTATTTTTAGCGGCAAATTGCAGAATCCTTTTTATAACAAAATTTGGAGGGCATAAAAGAGCAAAGATGGCCAAGGGCAAATAAAGCCACTGTGGCAGTTTTACACTCGGATTCAAGAATTTAAAAGTTAAAAGAACTCCATCCAAATCTGTTCCAATTTTCATTGTAGGTGCTGTTTCAATGTACACTAAAAACAATCGGTGATCAAGCCGCTTATAATAATTCAAGAATCTTGACAAAATTTTTAAAAAGAGTGTAATAGAATAATGAAGGGGAATGAAAGGAAAAGTTGTGATTGTAGTTGTTATATTAGTCTTGGTACTTTTAGGAGTAAAGGTGTTGGCTGAGGAATTCCAAGGTTTCCTTAGTTTTCTTACTTTATTTCTTAGTTCTCTTCCTTCGGGAGCTTCTGCTCCCGAAGTAGGACTTGCGGCTGGACTCGGAGTGGCGCTATTCGCATTTCTTTTAATTCTACTGCTCTTTCTCTGCGTTGCTATCCTTCAGTTCCTTCTTTCTCGACCATAACCCCCTTTTTTATTTTGAGAGAAATTTTAATGAATTTTTCAAAATTTCAACTCTGAATTCTTTCTCTGGATTTTGAACTTCGCCATCGATTTCTCAAACCATTGGCCTTTAAAGAGAATTTTATAGAATTATTTTGCCGATTTTTTAATGAATTTTTCGATATAATCTATAAACTTTTCTATATCTTCAAATCTTTCTTTAATCACTGATAAAAGTTCTTCTTCTCCCAATTTTCCAATAAAGATGGACTAACCTATTGCGATAAGAAGCCAATCCCTTAATTTTTTGTGTCATTTCGTTTAATCGGTGCCTCTAATATTCCTTTAAAATATTCATCGATGAAAAATTTGTAATCTCTGTATTGGACGAAAACTGAGTCAATTTTTTCCCTTTGAATATAGCTTGAAGTTCAGAAAAAAATCTCCGTAAATTTTCCCAATTTCTTCTGGTCTTGGTAGTCCTCCTTTAAACCGAACCACAATATCAAAATCGCTCTCTTTCCTTTCAAAACCCAAAACTCTCGAGCCAAAAAGATAAATGTCAGCAATTTTATATTTTTTAGCAATTTCTTTTAATTTCCTTTTTTGAAATCTCATCAATTTATGTTATCATTTTTGCAAAACCTTATCAAATGTATTTAATTTTTACAAACAAAGAAACACTAATGAGTTCTTTAAAATCTCAACCTTGAATTCTCTCTCTGGTTTTTGAACCTCGCCGTCGATTTCCCAAATTATCGGTTCTTTTGAGGAAATTTTTAAGGCTCCTGAGAAAGTATAAGTTTTAACTTCCGGGATTTTAAGATGCTTTCCTTGGGTTGCTAAAAACAAAGTATAGAAGGCTTTTAATTTTGAAACTGGAAAAATTTTGCAAAGGTTGAATTTTCCATCTGAAATTGAGGCTCCGGGATTAATTTTGAAAATTCCTCCATAAGCTGGAGAGTTAGTAATTGCAACCAAAACTAATTTTTCTTTGAAATTAATTTCTCCGCTTATTTCCATTTCGTAAGATGGAATTTGAAAGATAATTTCTTTTAGGGCAGCGAAAAGATAACTTAAGCTTCGTGGCAAAAACGAGTAATTTTCTTTTATCTTGTTTGCCAAATCGTTTATTTTTGCATCAAAACCAAGAGAAAAACAATTAATGAAATATTTTTGATTTACTTTTCCAACGTCAACGAGAGTTTTCTTTTCAGATTTTATTATTTTGAATGCTTTTTTAATATCTTTTGGAATTCCTAGAGCTTTTGCAAAATTGTTTCCGCTTCCAGTTGGAATTACCCCAATCGCAAAATTTTCTGGAATTTTCTCTTCCATTATTCCATTTATTACCTCATTCAAAAGTCCATCTCCTCCACAAACAACAATTCTTTCATATCCCTCTTTTATCGCTCTCTTTGCCAAATTTTTTGCCGACTTTGGAGAATCTTCCCCTTTTTCCGTTAATTCAAAATCAACTTCGTTTTCCTTTTTCAATTCCAGAATTTCTTTTTCCAATTCCTTTTTGAGTGGAGGTTTTATTATGAATTTGTATCTCACACTACTTTCCCCTCTAAAAATGTTTTTGTCCTTTTTATATGCTTAATTCCTGCTAAAATCGCTGCTGGAAAAATTATTTTGAGAGTTGTAGGATAAAGAAAGAAAAGTAAAATGATAGCTGTTACAATCCCAATTACTCTTCCCAAAACTTGTGAAATGAAAATAGTAAAGAGTCCTTTAATTTTTTGTCGCAAATTTCCTTCCAGTTTCAACCCTTTTTTCATTAAAAGCTCTGTTAAGAAAATGCAAAAACCAATTACCAAAAGAATTAAAAATAAAGCTTTCCAATTCAAATAAAGCAGGATTCCGGCAGAGGTAGCCAATCCTCTTCCTCCTTTAAACTTCAAGAAAATTGGCCAGTTGTGACCTAAAACGGCAAAAAATACAGCCAATGCTTGGGGAAAAATTTGACCTGGAAAAAATCTTTGAGCCAAAAAAACTGATAAAATTCCCTTTCCTAAATCTCCGATTAGAGCCATGAGCGTTGCCTCAATTTTCCCCGTCGCTCTCCAAACATTAGCTGCTCCAATATTCCCAGATCCAACTTGATAAAGATTCTTTCCATAAGCCCTGGCAACCAAATAACTAAAGGGAATTGATCCTAAAAGATAGCTGATTATTGAAATTAAAACTAAACTCATTTTTTTATTTTACCAAAAACCGCAAATAAAAAAAGCGGCTCTTTTGAGCCGCCTAGGGAATCTTTCTTTGGCTACCCTCAAATAGGCGCCGGGTATTTGCTAGTGACTGAGTGGAAGTTAGGATTTAGTCCTCTATGTCTTGTCGATTATCAAGAAACTTCTCTGTCTCCTCACTCCTCCTACTAAGAAACTAACAAAATCAACTACAGATAATGCATGAGGCAAAAAAGGGAGTAGTCGCGCTTTCGCAGAAGCATACAGATAAACAAAAGTAAAGTACGTGCCGGGCACAATGGCTATCGAAGGAAGTATAAACCAGATGGGAGCAAAGATTGGCGAGGTGAAAAATAGTGGGAGCGTAAAAAAAATAATAAAGAAGTTCTTGTGCCTCATTGCGTCTCTAATTATGTTGCCCCAGCGTTTCCTTTGCCTAACCAGATCGCGCAGCGAGTTAGGGGACTTCACCGAGATCTTGGTCATTACCTGGAAGGTCTTTATCCCCTTCTCCATTAAGTGCATAGCAAAACAAAAATCCTCGGTCACGCTCTCTTCCATCTTTAACCACACCTCCTTAAGGACGTCTCCTCTAACTATCAGCAGCTCCCCATGCAATCCAAAAAAAGGCTTACCTAAAACATGTTGAAACCTGAATCTCGTGAGATCGTCAAAATACCTTATCCAGTCGAGGGCGTAGGCAGTTCTCGATCTTCCCTGTCTTGGAAATATTATTCCATTCCCGACGAGTTTTCCTTTTGACTCCCAGTAAGGAATTTCATAGAGGAAGTGATCATCCAAGGGATAGGAATCGTCATCCAAAAAGACATACCAGCAATTCTCTTCTACAAAGTTCTTTACGAACCACTTTATTGCTCTGACTTTGAGCCGTCTTCATCCCTCGGAACCACAAGAACATTAAACTCGTTGGGAAGTGGGTTCGAAGAGACTATTACAAACTCTAGTTTAAGCTCTCGCAGTCTCCTTACAACATCCATCAATGCAGGCAATACTTTTTCGTTGCCAACCGTAACGACGACTATTTTTACCTTATTAGCCTTGGTGGTTGTTGTCGTGCCTCTAAACCGATAAAGCAACAAACTCAGTAGGGAAACTCCGAGAATTATCGTGTAAATTATGCCTGCAAGTAGCCCACTCCACCAGAATAAATCTAGTATTAACTCTTCCATTACGGTCTTCACCTCCTAAGTTTATAGCCGGCGCCATTGAAAACTGGAATATAAACTTTAAAGTACAATCAAAAACACCCTAAATAAAGGATAATCAAGAAAATAAAAAAGTCAATGTCTCAAGGGTTTCTTTTGGCAAGTTGGTTTTATTTCCTTTGGCTCTTTTTTTGGTTCCCAAATTCGATCTTTCTCAATAATATGAATTATTTTAAATTTTTTCTTTTCCAATTCTTGGGAAATGAAAGATCTATGGCATTTCCAGGGAAATTTTTCAGCGCAAATTATTGCTGTTTTTTTATTTTCTGCAATTTTTATTAGCTCTTCAAGTCCCTCTTTAAAATCTTCGCTTTTCATATAATTTTCATAACCTCCTTCCCTATAACCTCCGAGTTTTTCAATGTGAAAATAATCTATTCCGTTTTCCTTTAAAAATCTTTCCAAATTTTCCTTTTTAAAATGAGGAAATAATTTCGAAGTTGGCCAATGCCTTACATCAATAATTGCTTCGATTTTATATTCTTTCAAAATTTCCAAAAATTCCTCCAATGTCCTGTTTGAGGTCCCTAAAGTGTAAATTTCCATTTTAAAAAGAAATTTTTGTTCCGATTTTTTCTCCTTTCAAACACTTTTCCAAATTTCCTTTTTTTCCACCGATTATAAAAACCTCAATTTTTCCTTTTGCCATCTCCATTGCCTCTTTCACTTTATGCGCCATTCCTCCTGTGACATCAATTTTATTTACCCCTCTCAGAAATTTTTGAACTTTTGAAAAACTCTTTTTGTTTATCTCTGGAATTACTTTTCCTTTTGAATCATAAACCCCCTCAACATTACTCATTAAAATTATCTTTTTTGGTTTTAAAAATTTTGCCAAAAATTTAAAAATTTCTTCTGTAGATAAAATCGTGCAGCCTAATTCTTCATCAGAAATTACGTCTCCAAAAACTACCGGAACCAAATCGTTTTTTAAGTAATTTTTAATTGGGTCTAAAAAGAAAGATTTAATTTTTCTTTTTGAACAAAAAATAAATGCTGATGGTTGAACAGAAATTGCTCTCTCTCCTGCTTTTATTAGTTCTTTGACCAAAATCCGATTTAAAGTAGAGGCATCATCTTCTACTATGCAATGACCAATTTTACTCTTTTCATTTATATAACCCTCTTTCGTCTTGAATTTTTTTGCCGAAACATGGGCGAAGGATCCTGCTCCATTTCCAATCAGAAGTTTAAATTTATACTTTCTTCTCAATCTAACAATTTCTTTTACAAGCTCTTTTATTTTTCTAAGGTTTAGAGTGTATGGTTTTTTCTTAGTAATCAAAGAGCCTCCAATTTTCAAAAAAAATAGATCCATCAATTCTAAATTAACATTTTTTTATAAAATAAAAAACGGGTTTTTCTTACCCGCCGAAAAAAATCTAAAAGAGCTGTTAACCCAAGAATAATGATCTTTATCTCTATTGGAATCTCGAAAAAAATTCGAAGTTGAGAAAAAAACCAGGTCAGAGGACCCAACAATGAATGAGAAAGAAAGAACAGGGTTGCAAAGCTCGGAAATACCCTGAAGTTCATCTTCCACAAAATCTCCATTAAACAAACCATTCCGATGAATAGAAAAACCCCGGCAATTTCGTAAACCAAAAGGGTCGTCTTTCCTTCGCTGAAGAATTCGGTTATTAGCTGGCTTTGCTCTCCTACGATAAACATTTGCGAATCTTTAAGGAAGACATAATAACTAAGAGAAAGGTCCCAAATTCGCAGAAAAATATACGTCATTACAATTAAAAAGAATTTCCTTTTAAAGAACAAATTCCCTCGTGCGCGTAGTTGGATTCGAACCAACGTCCTCCCGCATGTGAGGCGGGCGCTCTACCCCTGAGCTATACGCGCAAGATTCTTTTTAATTTTAGCAATTTTTATTTTTAAAAGCATTTCGGCTCTAAATTTTTGATATTTTTCTTTTCCTTTATCCAGCCATTCCTCCCAATTTATAATGCTAGATTTGAAAAGCCAAATTAAAATGGAAATAAGGATAAAAGAAATTAAAAGAAAAATGGAGAAAAAATTTTTAAATCCAGTAGGAACTCCGGTAGCAGCCCCTGCAACAGCAGTTTTTTTGACAATGATTGTGGCAGAATCGGAAAAGGAATTTCCGTTCCAATAAATGGTGGCGGTGTTTGGTAAATTAGTTTGACCGAAAGGAAATTGATCGGCCGATGCAATGTCTGCTAAAAAAGTGATTGTTTTTGTTTGATTTGGCGCCAAATTTCCCAAAGAAATTCCAATAGTAATGTCTCCGGATGTTAAAACTCCATCGATCTTTAGAGAATTTGGCCTCAGAAAAATCTTAGTTGGTAGGAAATCTTTTATCATTAAATTTTGAGCTCCGGATCCAGCATAGATTGTTATCTGAAACTCTAAAACTTCGGATGGATCAGCGTAAATTGAATCAAAATATTGGGTTTGACCATCTGAAACGTTTCTAACTTTCTTTTGGACAGTTGGGCTAACAGCTCCCAAAACCTGAGAAAGATAGATTGTCACTGAATCTGAATCAGAACCTCCGGGACCATAACAAGTTAAAGTGTAGGTTTTTGGTCCTGAAGTTAAATTTCCGGTTGATTCAGAACCAGAAGTTCCTTTTGTCCCAGACCAAGCGCCAGAGGCTACGCAATAGTTTGCATTGGTTGAGGTCCAAGATAAAGTTACAAAGGAATTGTAAGAAACGGTTATTGAACCATCGTAACCATTTGCCTTTAGGTCAACAGTTGGACTTGGATAGGAAACTGTTGGGCAAGGAGTTGTAAAAATTTTATCCTCTCCATATTTTATATCGTTGTAATTTTGGTGTTTTGCTACTGCCCGATAATGGTAAGTAGTGCAATTTTCCAAGCCAGAGATCGTAGCGGTGAATTCGCCAGGGCCATATTTTGTTTGATGTGGAGTTTCGTATCCATAAGCAGTCGTCTTTCCGTATTGAAACCAAACTTCAAGATAAGGATCTCCTCCATCGTCGGTTATTTCTCCGTATAAAGTAGCAGAAACTGCAAATGAAAAAGAGACCATAAAAAATAAAATTGCGGCTGCCGATAAACACATAAAGAGGATTTTTTTATAAATAAATTTCATGTTAAATTTTGAATTTTTCTTTAAGTTTTATTCTTGCTATTTTCAGTCTTAAAAGTTTTTCACTCTTGTATTTTTGATATTCTTCCCTTCTTTTATCCAACCATTCTTCCCATTTTATAATATGGGATTTTAAAACAAAAACTAAAAATGCAGAGGTTAACAAAGGAAATATTAAATAATCGCTAAAAATAGTTTTTATTATTCCTGTTTTGGCCTGAGTTGCTACTCCCAAAACTTTTCCAGAAGAGGTGCTTTCTCCTGAACACGGGGTTGTTTTTGTTAACTCAGCACCATAACTTGGGCCTGCCTTATTTTCCATGGCTGCTCGATAATAATAAGTGGTACAGGGTTGCAAATTGGAAACGGTAATGCAAAATTTTCCAAGCTGGGTAACAGTTTTCTTTTCTGTTTTAAATGCGTAATTTCCAGGAGAGGTTCCGTATTCAAACCAAACGAAAGCCTGAGTATCCCCTCCTAAATCAGCAACTCCTCCAACAAAAGTAATGCTATTTGGACCATTAACAGTGGTTGTTTCTGGACAAGTTTGAGCAAATGCAAAAGTAGCAAAAATTAAGGTTGCTCCGATTGTTAAGTTTAATATCGTTTTCTTAATCTTTTTCATATTCAATTAGTAAGTGATGACTACGCCCTTTGTGATTACGCTCAAAGTCGGTTGTTCAACTGTCACTTGAACAGTATCGTAATTGGTATAGTTTGTTGAGGTATTCTTACAAGTCAATTTAAAAGTGTAAGAACCTGCTCTATCCAATGTCAGCCAATCGCTGCCAGAAGTCGGCCTTGTTCCTGACCAATTTATTCCACTGCCAGAAGGTTTGCTGACCGTTTCAGCACTACAAGTGTCGGCATATTGGGATGTCCAAGAAAGGGTGATCGTTCTACTTTTATAAGATACAGTGATTGGGCCATCAGAACCGTTGGCCTTGAGATCAACGCTCAAAGGACACTGAGTGGTGAATGTTTTATCCTCTCCGTATCTAGTATCATCGTAGTTTTGATGTTTGGCCGCTGCTCGATAATGATAAGTAGTGCACATTTCCAATCCTGAAATGGTTGCTGAAAATTCTCCAGTGCCATACTTTGTTTGCTTTGGAGTTTCATAACCATAAGATGTGGTCTTTCCCCATTGGAACCAAACATAAAGGTTTGGGTCTCCACCATCGTCGGTTACCTCTCCATATAAGGTAGCACTAACTGCTAAAACATTTTGAATTGGAACTGTCGCAACCAAAATAGCAGCAACCAAAGTTAATAAAGTTAAATTTTTAATTTTCATATTTTTATTGCTCGTTGTTTTATTGCTCTTTGTTTTATTGCTTTTCGACCTTTAATATGTTACAACTACTCCTTTTGTTATTACAGCAGGTGGCAAGATACACTTTCCGTTTAAGCAATAATTTGAGCAGTACTGATAATCTTTCCATTTTTCTGTTGAATAACATTGGGCATTGGAACATCCCCTCTCTATCCATTTTCTCTGAACCCAATTTCCTGAGCATCTGTATTCATTCGTCCATCCTGAATCTCCACATTCTTGTGCTTTATCATTTCTTTGGCCGTTGCAGTCGTACCAATAAACATCGTTGTCATAACATCTCTTTTCGTAATGTCTTTCATAACAATCAATACAACAATTTGATGGACTTTCTCCAGATTCACAAACACCGTTTCCACAAGTCGGACCACAATCAATAGAACAATTGGATGAGTTTTCCCCGCAAGAGGATTCACAAACTCCGTTTCCGCAAGTTGGGGAACAATCTATACTGCAATTTGAACAATTTTCGCCTGATTCACAGATTCCATTCCCACAAGTTGCAGCAAAGGTTGAATTTTTCAAATAAAAACTAAAAAACAAAACCAAAAAGATGGTACTCAAAAGAATTAATAAAATTTTAAATTCATTTTTCATAATATAAATTTTATCATTTTTAAATTTTTTTGTCAACTCTTTTTCCAGCCCTCGAATTCCTCAAGAGCTAGAAAAAAAGAGAAAAAGATTGGAATCTTTTTCTCATATAAAAAGAGCTATGGATGTACTGGTGCCAAATCTGCAGGCTTGAGCCCCTGATAAGTTACCCACCACCATTTGGCGGTAGGGCAGCAATTACACTTGAAACGGAGGAAGAGGTACTGTACATTGTCTTTCGTCAGTATCTTTGTCTCGACCCAGAATCTTTCTTCAAGATCATGGGCCATTTGTTGAGCAGTCCATCCAGGAGCTGCTGATATTACATACCTGTTCACATTTTCAAAGGTTGTTCTGTTTACCTTTTCAAGTAGTTCTCTTAATCTGGCGTCTTCAATAGTTTGCGTGGATGTGACAACTTTAGTTTCAGTAGTAACAAGCGTTGTTGTTTCTTTTGTCGTTTTAGTCAATTCCTGAACACTTGTGATGGTCAAAGATACAGTGACAGTAGTAACTTTTGTAACTTCAGAAATCTGGGTAGTGGGGATGAACGAAACAGTCGAAACAGTCGATAAAACTGAGGGCTGTTGAAACTGCCAACCGGAAAACAACAAGCCGATTGCTATAAGAGCTATAATGAGTGACGCTATGGCCAAAGTCGGTATCCACCTTGGCATCTTGCCTGGTTCCCCTTTTGGTCCTGGAGGTCCCTGTGGACCTGGAGGTCCCTGTGGACCTTGCGGTCCTCGAAATTCTTCCTTATGTTTTTCAAAGAATTCCTTTAATAGCTTTTCAATTTCCTCCTTTTTTTCTTCCGGTTTTTCTCGAACTTTGCTTTTGTGTCGTTTGAGGTAGTTTATGAGAGACTTTACTTCCTTATCCGACAATCCAAACCTCTCCTTTTCTCCTCGGAGTATTTCAATAACTTCTTCTGGCGATTTAGTTTTTAAGAGCTCCTTTATAAATTTTTTAATTTCCTCCAATCTCTATCACTTTTTCATTTTATAAATACTTTAAGATTTTGTCAAGATATAAATCGAGTTAAATCACCTTCAATCTTTCACTGCCTCAATTGCAATTCTTCTAAAATCCTTTCCTGGTGGCCAGCAAGAAATCAAAAATAAAATTGATTTTTCAGGATCTGTTTTTGGAAGTTCTTGGCCACGATTTAAAAAAATTTTCTCCTCGACTCGATAAACATATTTTTTCTTTTTAAAATAAACAAAAATTTCATCTCCTTTTTCCAATGAATTCAAATTCGAAAATACCCAATCGTATTTTATTTTTGGCCAATTTGGAGGAGCAGAATGTCCCAAAATTATTACTTGCCCCTTCTCACCTGGCAATGCTGAACCTGGCCACAAAACCACTCCCCTATCCAATGCCTTTTTTACTTCCTCTTCTTTTCCAACAACGATTAAAGGTGCGGAAATTTTAATTTTTGGAATTTTGATAGAATCTTCTTTTTCATAAAATTCTTCTGTTTTTTGTTCTTTTATTTTTTGTTCCTCTTTTTGCTGAACTTTTTCTGTTTTTCCTTTTTCAAAAAGATAAAAAGAAACAGTTCTTAAAACATATCCTGGGTGGAAAATCCAGGAAATTTTTTGCCAGTTAAAAATCAAGAAAGAAATTAAAAAGAAAATTAAAAAATATTTTAGAAGGATTTTCTTAGAATCCATGAATTATAAGTTGGTGAGGGATAATTTGAATGAGTTTTGATTGATCGAGATAAAGAAAGAGAATAAGGATTAAGCAAAAACTTACCCACCTTGGAATTAGCTCTTTGTAATCTATCACGAATTTTCGGTAAATGAAAAGGTCGCAATAAATTGTCAAAGTCAAAGAGAAAATTAAAATAGCAAGAGTGAAATAAATTATTCCGTTCAGTACCGAGTTGTATTTGAGGGCTAAAAATTTTACTAAATTGAAGATAATTTTTTGGGACGATGAGATTTCTTTTTGCTTTGTCAAAACCGGAGTTGAGGTCTCGCTAGTAGGAGTAGCAGTTTCTAAAGAAGCACTCTCAGTAAGTGTCGAGGGCTGTGTTTCGGTTGTAGTAGAACTTGGCGGAAGTGTTGGTTTTTGAGTTAATTTCTCTTTACTTTCAATGAAAACAATCTTTGGGCTTCCAAAATGTTGAACGACAACATAAACTTCGCTTCCGTTAAATTCGCCTTTTAAAACGGCAATACCTATTTCTTTATAATTTGGGTTTAAAATGTTTTGTCGATGAGAGGGAGAAGACATTAATGCCTCGTGGACTTCTTTTGAATCTAAAAATCCGATTGCCAAATTTTCACCTGCGAATTGGTAATCGTAACCTGCTGCTTTAAACCAATACCAAGGCGAAGTACCTTCAGGACTCCAATGTGAAAAATAATCTTTCTCTAAAATGTCCTTTGCTTTCAAATAAGCAGATTGATCTAAAATTGGATTTTCAGATAAAGGAGGTAATCCCCTTGATTTTCTTTCAGAATTTAAAAAATCAATTAACACAGTTTTGGTAATGTCTGCAAAGAATATCGTCTTTGAGATTGAAAAAATTAGGGGTATGGTGAAAATTTTCAAAATTAGTAATAAAATTAAATAAAGGTTCAAAAATTTTCCTTTTAAAAATAGGGGGAAATAGTTGTTTTCGGTGCAAGGAATAAAAATTTTTTTGAAAAGGCGAAAGATTTTCATTAATTTATTTTACAAAAATTTCAATTTAAAGTCAAGATAAAATGAGGATTTTCCAATTTTATTTCAATCCGGGGACAAAAGAAGATTTAATTTTTGATAGCTTTTGTTTTGAGCCAGAAAACATTTATGAGAAAAGGTTGGGATCGATTTATATGGTTGGGGTTTTAAAAAATGCCTTGCCGAAAAATTATAACTTTTTGGAAAAAATTTCAAAATTCGTAAAAGAAAGGTTTTATAAAAAAACGTTTTCAAAACCTGAGAGGGCACTGAGAGAAACATTAAAAGAAGTAAACAATTTTTTGGCTCAGATTGCAAAGGAAGGAGACGTTTCCTGGCTGGGG
>Ga0272445_1000997_pt1 | contig 23634 bp, 17 predicted proteins | sample YNPCB0031_FD_194404 | JGI IMG/M metagenome (GOLD analysis project Ga0272445, IMG submission 194404) | Hot spring sediment microbial communities from Yellowstone National Park, WY, United States - YNP-CB-003-1 | ecosystem: Environmental > Aquatic > Thermal springs > Hot (42-90C) > Sediment... | reverse complement strand
ACTTTATTTTCGCTCTCCTTGCGTTATAATTATAATGCAACAAAGGAGAATGCCAGGGTAGCTCAGTGGTAGAGCACCGGACTGAAAATCCGGGTGTCCGCGGTTCGACTCCGCGCCCTGGCACCAAATTTTTCGTATTTTTCAGCAAATTTCTTGTGAAATTCGGACTTGACAGTTTCAGTTGCCAAAGTCCACTGAATTTTAGACTAATCACGCAAGTAATTCTGAAACAGCCATTAGTTAAAAGCAAGTCTTGACAAAGATATAAAGAAAAACTGCCGAGAGGTTAAGGCAACCCTCTCGGCGTCGGACAGCGAGGCGTTGGTCACTGTGGGCAAGCGGCGCTGGCGCATTCAAGATAACACTTCAAAGAATGAAATCAGGAGCGCGGTATTGACTCCGCGCTCCGCAATGACCGTTCTACTGAGCGTTACTTCACTGTTCGCTTACGCGCCCTTCCCTTTCTTTGCGCGCTTCCTGCGTGCCATCTCGCCTGGCACCTCCTTTCGTCAGAAATTAATTTATGACTGCAGCAATGCAGCAACTTTCTTTGCTAAAACTTCTGCGTGGTCAGCTTCCCAGTCTCCAAAGATACACGGTGCGCCTTTATCGTTTGGGCTGCTGGTTTTGCATTTGTGTCCGACGCTGAGACCGATGACAACGAATTTCCTGTAGATAACAGTTTTGAGGAAGTCTCTAATGCCAGCAACGACAGCACTTGCAAGCTTATCCATAAAGCCATCTTGATGAAGCTTCTCTGCATCGGAACGGTTTGAGACGAAACAAGGCTCAAGAAGGACGACAAGGCAAGTTGTCGGATAAGAGTTGATGAACGATGCTCGGCTCGTTGGAACAGCAGATTTCACTCCACGAGGTCTGAATCCGAGAGAAGTGATTTTATCGTGCAGAATTGATGCTAACTGCCTTGAGAACATTGAATATTGACGGTGCCAGACTTCAGTCCCTGATGCTGCTTTATCTTCAGCGGAGTTGAAGTGAAACTCAATCACGATGTCGCATCTCTCCTTCTCCGCCTGCCGCTGCCTTTCTTTATTTTTGCCAGTGTAGTCGCCTTTAAGCCAGACGATTTTCAACTATGCATGCGCCTCCTTGCCTCAGGGATTGGCGTTGCTCCCGTTGTTGCTGGTCGCTCTTCCGATCCAGAAACCTCCAAGACCAGCAATGATTGCAATCACCGTCGACAAAAACATTCCATCAATGCCTTTCATCAATGCTATGCCTTCCAGTACCGTGATACATATCATCGCTGTGATTGCCTCAATCCTGTGCTTAGCCATTTCTGTTACCCTCCAGAAAGCTGCTACGAAAGCTGCTTTCATGTGCCATCACCTCGATTCCGTTCTCAGTTCAATTCTATTATGCACTCTTGAGTGTATGATGTCAACAATCAAGCAGTGCAACGATGCCCAAATTTCTGTCGGAGAAAGAACCCTCCATGCTTCATCAATCAGTTTCGATGCTTCCTCCAGTTCATCTGGAGTCGGATAGTGTGCGAAATCAAACTGCACAACGAAATTCACCGAAGACTTAATGAAAGGGTTTCGCTTGTCTGCGTAGACTGGGCGTTTTGCAGCCAACGGCGAAGTTACAGATGCCGATGTCCCAAGCCCACCAACTGAATGTTTGACCACAAAGAACCCGCATTCTCCCATCACATCAGCAAGTTCCTGCCCTTCAAGCCATTCATCAATTACTTCCATCCCTAACCTTCTCGCAGTCGTGACGAACTCTTCAAATTCCGATGCAACCCAGTGTGGTGCAAACGGATGCAAAGTCGTGATGAACCGTGCTTTCCGTTTGTGCTCTCTCGCGTAAGCGAGAATCGTCCAACATCCTTTCGTGCTGCCATAGAAGCCAAAGAAACCGACTAAATCTGGCTCAGGTTGCGTTCTCGGAACGAATGGATAAGGTTGCTGCAATGGCATCGGAATCTCAATCGCTTGACTGATAGGCACAGCCTTTCTATCGAAAGCAACGAACGCAATTGAGTTTTTCACTGGATCAACCATGATGTAATCATGCACAATTAGGACAATGGGAATTTCCAACTTCTTGAGTTCTGCGACCCAGTTTGGATGCTGCCAGAGAAAGTTTGGATGCCAATGGACATAGGCGAAATCGAAATTCTCCGCTCGAAGTGGTTCGGTCAGAAGTGGACAATTAAGAACTCGTGCTTGTTGAACCGCAGTCAGATGGACGCCACACCGTTTTAGAGGATTAGCGATGACTGCGAACTTTACCTTTGGAGACTCCGAAAGAGAAAGGCTATCAACAGAACCGCCAGAATGATCAAACACAGAAGGGTCATGAACTTCTCTAACGGCATGCACTCGTTAGCACCTCCTGTTGGTTTCAAGCAAAGCCAAGTTGAATTATAGCAATCTGAAGATACAAACGCAAGAACTGTAATCCAAGCGTTGCTTCGGAAGTCCAGTCGTGCTAAATTATTACAACTGGAATACAAGAATTCTTCAATGAAAGGAGAGTCAGGGAAGATATGCACATCTTTCGTGTGAGGAATGAAGTCTATGATCCAGTGTTCAAGTGTTTCCTTCAACCCGGTCGTTGGTATCTCGCAGAATCTCAAAACGCTACTCCTATGGTCTTTGGGCAGCCTTCTGCACTGGAAGCGAGATTTCCCGGAGTTGAACTGAAGCCGCTGAAATGGGAGGAATACGGCTTCAGGACAGTTCCTCGCTACGATGACCCGAACGAAAAGGTTTGGGTTATCAGAGCAGGTGGCTACGGAGACTTGTTCTACCTGCTTCCAGTGATGAAGGCTATCGCTTCGAAAATTAGAGATCCTGAACGAAACCTCGTTCTCCAGACTGCAATGGACCCGTTTCCATCTGAAGTTCCAATGCGGTTCGTGCACTTTCCAACGACTCTGGACGAGATTGACCGAAGTTTCGCGATCTTGAACATGGAAGACATTCCGGGCGAGATGGAGAATGAAGGTGCGGGAAGTTCAACCGCTCGCTATGCAAGAAGAGCGGGCTTGAACGAAGATGATCTCGATTTCACTGGTCTTTTCCCTGACTGGCTTGCGGAGAAAGGCGTTGAGAAATGGCGTGAGTGGTTCGGCAGCAGGCGACCGAGGATTGTCGTCGCATTGACCGCATCAGCAGCGACACGATCTGTTCCAACAGCGCTTCAAATTGCTCTTACGCTGCAAAACCGAGCTGCTATCTACTTTGCAAGCCCATCTAACATGCCATTACCGTTCCCGTGTGGAAACATGCCAAAGCCAGAAGACTGGATGGCGCTTGTTGCTGCCGCCGACGGCGTCATCGGCGCTGACACTGCACCGACTCACCTTTCAATCATGCTCAATAAGCCGACACTTGCAGTTTTCGGAGCAATTCCATCGCATCTTAGAATCCCAGAACAGTTCAGGAACGCAGACTGGCTTACAGTTTTGGACATTGAGATGGGCAAGCCATGTCCTTGCCATTTAAACCGACCATTCTGTCCAGTGACGCAGCAGCCACTGTGTTTCGCTTTGACTGCGATGACTGAGAAGATTGTGCAGAAAATGATGGAATGGTTGACTACATTGCTATGAACAGGTGACGCTACGATGCAAAGATGGGCGTGCCTGTTTCTGTTCGAAGCTGTTAGCAATAGCAGGCTTGAAGAACTAAGGTCGACAATTGAAGACTGCAATGTCGTATGGATGTTCGCAGATTACAAAAACGCCTTAGAGGCATTCAGACCGATAAAAGACGCTCTTAAAGGCAAGACTCTCGTTCTCTACAGGGAGATGGTCAATCTTGGACTTGTGCAGGAACGAATTTTGGAGCTAAAGGCGTTTATCGAAGAAATCGGTTCTGTTGCTGATAGGATTGTAATTGACTATCCACGTCACAGGATTGTCTGGGATTCAGAATTAGAACGCTTCGAAACGATAAGGACTGGACGTGTTATGCCTTACGTCTTTGTGATGAACTTCACGACAAAGCGCCAGTTAAGATTCGTGCACTATCAGGCTGGCGATAAATATTGGAAAGGCTCAGACATCGTCGATAAGCTCAAGTATTTACCGCATGTCATAGTCGGCAGAGGACCGGGAGCAGTTGGAATGAGACTTATCGAAGTCATGCGGTTGCAGGCAGCATCAGAGTTGATTGTCCATCCAACTCGCGTTGATACTTTCTCTCGCTTTACCCTTCATGGCATCTTGCTCCAGTGCGTTCCAGTTCTCATGCTAACCGACGCCGAAATGCCGTTCGTCTACGCAAACTCAACAAGCACGGATAAACTTGCGGCATTCAGGGAACTATCGAAATACTTCCCTATCTGCCCAGATGAAGATTCATTTATCGCGACAGTTGAGCACTTATTCGCGCATCCAGAAGAGATTCAAGAGTATCGTGCAAAAGTTTGCGAGTTTTTACTGCATAACCGAGACCTTTGGTGTCCAGAGGTAATTTACGAAACTTTCGCCGAACACGATTTATTTTTGCCAGCCGATTTGTGTCCAGCATCGACGATGACTAATGTCGGCATCGATGCTTTTCCATCTGGAAAGTGGTCAAAGAACCCGACATCAAAACTTTTCTGCTCATAGGACGGTGAGACAGATGCTAATCAGCAAAAACTGTGCTTCTGATCATATCGTGATTTATCAGCCGTTCATCTACCGCCGGCATTCTGGCTACGGTTGGAAAAGTGAGTGCTTGAAGTTGGCCTTTCCAAATGCCAGAGTGGTAACAGACTGTTCAACCATCAGGAATTTTGAGGGCATCGTGATTGCGCTCAGAGGCATAACTTCCGAGAACGCCTTCTACAGACCACCATTCTACTACCCAAAAGAGATCGCATCACTATCAACGGTCAAAGGAAAGGTCATCCTTTACACTTCTTGGGAGTTTGACACTCTGCCCGCTTCGGTGTCAAACCTCATTCCAAGAGCCGACATTATCGTCGTTGTCTCCAAGTTCATGACTGAACTCTTTCCCGATTCTGACTGCCGCATCATCAGACCTCCAGTCAAAGACTTGCCATACAAGGCAAAATCAGGTCGAAGTTACAGGATAGGAGGCTTAATTCACCCAGCAAGACGGAGAAACCTTCAAGCATGGGTCGAACTCCGGTCAATCCTGCCGAGGCGATACAGAATAGTTTGCATCTGCGCTCCAGAAATCAAGTTCGACAAAGAAGCTAAATCGCTTCTCGAGAAGGCTGCAGATGAATTGCTATTCGACCTCGATGACAGTCAACTCGCCGAATTCTACCATTCACTTGACTGGTTCGTCTCATTTTCAGCAGGAGAAGGTTACGGCTTGCCAGTCCGCGAAGCGTTGCGCTGTGGCACGCCAGTGCTAGTCCCGATCCACACAGGCTACGAAGAACTTGCAGGTCTACCAGGAGTTGTGCCAATTCCAATCATTCGCAAGGCAGGAATAGACCACGAATGCTGGCACGGTTTCGTTCACCTGCCAGATGTCAGAAAGGCTGCTGCAATCATAAGAGAGACTGAACCACCTCAAGTTCTAGAGCGTCTGCCATTACAGACTGTTGACGGCTATGTCAAGCAATGGCAAGAACTCGTGAAGCCTTTGGTCAAACGCAGTGAAAGCAAGCGACTTGAAACTATCGGAGATGACCAAATTGTCTGGCTCGTAACCAACACTCACCCATGTGGCGTCCGTGAGGCAGCAACTATCTGGGCGGAAAGGACAAACTCAATTGTCGTTCCGATGATGCATGCGTTTAGGTTAGGTAAGCCGAAGTTAGTCATCATTCCATATCATATGGGTTACTGGGAGTTCTACAGGTGGCACTTGCCGTCAATCGCTAAGCAAGTGAAATGCCCAATTGTCGTCTGGGCACATCGAGAGTTTCAGTACGAAGATGAAGCCGTGTTCATGACAAGCCTTGCGGATGCGATTTGGGTTACAACCGAACGGTTGTTCAACCGCATGAACGCTGATGGGATTTTGCCCAATCCAATCGGAGATCCGCCGACGACCAAGCCAGAGCCAAACTTGATTGGTTCGTTTGGCTTCTACAAGCACGAAGGAGCGACGCTTCTGAATGAACTTGCGTTGCGCATTCCAGAATTGCAGTTTGAAGGATATTGGACTTCATCGCCATTTTTTAAAGACCCTGTTCCGATGGAACTGCTTCAGAAGGCGATAGACCAAGCACCACCGAATTGCCAGCACTTCGTTGGACCATTCAAGCGAGGCGAATTACATGAGAGACTGTCTCGATGTGCAGTCTTCATCGTTTGGAACTCACCACACGCAGCCGACGGAGAGATGTCTGCAAGGATCGCACTGTTATTGAGAATGGGAAGACCGATCTTGGCTAACGACAATTCTCCGCTTGCACAGCCGTTCAGGAAGTTTATTCCACTGATTGCGAGGTTTGATGCAGATTATCTGACATCCCTACTTCTCGGACCGCTTGACCCGTTCGTGCCAGTAAATGTCCCATCACTCGAAGAAGAAGTCTCCATCTTCTGGAAACTCGTCGAACCGCTGCTGTAACATCACTGATTCTGCTTGTAGGCGATCGCACTTACTACGGTCGAATATTCTCGTCCAATTTCGTGCTGGACACGCATCACAACGAAGTCATATCTGTGAAAGTTCATCGGGTTAGGATTGGCGAACTTGATGATGTCTCCCGGCTTGATGCCAATAAAGAGAGGTGACACGAATTCAATTTGGAACGGTGAAACAAATAGCCTCTGGCTCATCCAGTTTCCTAGAATTTGAAGCCAGTCAGAAGGGACTGGCTTATCGAACAAGACAAATGCAGGAACTGCGATAGGCATGTAGCGGTCTGAAGTCGGAACCATGAACGCTTCAAGGTCTGCCCAAATGCTGATGACATCAGCGTTAGTGTAAGCATCGACGCCGTAGAGAATCAGAATGTTTCGCCTGTCATAGTCGCTGACATTGAGCTTTAACCTGCTGACATAGAAGTCGGAGTACCGCAAGAGAACATCATCGGACGGCCACAGTGCGATCCAAACACTTCCTACAGGTTCCCACTTCGGCAACGCAATCACTGTGCCATAGATTGTCCAGTCGATTCTCCAACCATTCAGTTGCGAAATCTTGTTGAAGAAATCGAGTGCAGTTTCACCAAGCTGCGGACGCCAAGCGAAAGTTGTCCTTCGCTCGCCATAGAACTCTGGAAGCAACGGAACATCGGCTGCCAGCGGATGCTTATAAAACTCCATCGAGAATCGAGACAGGAAGTCTCTCGCTGCGTCAGATGAACGCCAGTAATCGTAAGAGACTGGCATATCAATCGTCATTCGCTTCAGTAGTGCCTGATTATCTTCAAGCGAAACTGAGGCTCTGACAGCGTTTTGTTCGACACTGACCGAATAGCCAACGCGAGCACCAATATACAGAGTTCCCTGCATCGGAATGTTGAGTCGATACCGTGAAAGCGGGTAAGCAATCCACTGGTAGTTGCTCCAATCCGTCAGCCTGAACGGATTGAGCTCAAGTTGAGCGGAAGCAGTAATTGCGTCTGATGTCAGCTCAGAAGTGTAACTGACATGCTGGATTGGTGCGTAGTAGGAAAACGGAGTTGGCGGGAAGTATCGAGTCGTTCCAACGACGAGCTTGGAAATCAATGGAAGTTGCGTCTCGATCCACGAAATGCTGAGGTTGATGTTGCCGCGCCAGTCAACGGATGTCTGCAGATTAGCGTTATAGTAACGGCAGTGCTCTTCAATCCAAGTCGCACCAGGGATTGGAAGGGAAGTCCCTGCGATAGTGAACAAACGATAAGTAGGGACATTGACGAACAACCGCATCCAACACTCTGAAAGGTTCCAGACAGTTCCAGTTCCCGTCTGGATCGGAAAGGCATTTATCCAAATTGAACCAGAATTTACACTGCCGACGATCGGATCTCCCAGCCAAGAGAAGAAGACAGGGTTTTCCGATAAGCCTGTGATAAAAAGGCAGTACTCCGTTCCAGAAGCTATTTGTGCAGTTCCTGCAACTGGGCGGTAGTATCTTGTTGCCCTATGTATTCGCTGCCCAAACGAAATCGTGAACCTCAAGGGCGTGTAATTTAAAGCCGTTCTGTGCGTGTGACCGTAGGCAGTGAAAGTGTTCGTCCAAATTTCGGTACCTTGATGCATCAAGTTAACATCAAGTTTGTCCGTCCAGTTGTAAATGTAAAGCACTAATGATTTATCTCGCGATAGGATGTAGCCGAATTCGTGCTGAGGTCGGAGGAGAAGCTCAATCGTAATTGAGGTGAAATATTCTGCTCCACTGAGCGTCTGCGTTGGATGAGCTACAATCGTTTTATAACCATACGGCAATATGCAAAAATAATCAGTCACTGAGTAATGAGGCGTTGAAACGACTGAACCGTTGACATCGAGAATCGCGTAGGTCCCACCAATTATCGGGCAAGTCCAAGTGCGGTAATCGGGAACCCAGACATCTTCAGCCCACCGAACAAATGAGCCTCGAAAGTAATCCAGTGGCAGCTCAGTCCAATAATTCATTGAACCGAACGGAAACAGCGTCACAGAAGTGCTCACTGGCGGTTTAATGCCTTGAACTAACCATGGAAACCGAGTCTCAATAGGCACTTCAAATCACCATGCACACGCCAAGTCAAGCTTCTGTCCAATCAAGTCTGCCCTGTAAGGAGCTTCCAATACCACTTAGGGATTGGCTCGAATGCCCAGTCCTCGACACCGGAAGGCGTTAGCACGAATGAGTAGACGCCGCGAACCGAGTAGACATAGACGACGATTCTGCCGTCGTCATATGGAATGCCATCGACGCCAATAATCGGTTCTCCCATCCATAGCGGGCATTTCCCGCCATCCTGCGTGAAGTATGGCACGGTTTTACCGAACGCATCATATCTTGCGTGTCTTGGCAATAGCAACACGCTTGTGTTGCCGAGCGTTACGATTTGCTTCACAAAGATCGCCTCCCTGTCAAGGTAAGTTGCAGTTCCATAGAGCGCTAAGACTTCAAGCGGATCAGGAATTCGAACCATTCTGCCAGCAGGAAGCTCTTCAACCCAGCCTCTGTTAGGGATCAGCAAGCGAGCACGATTGTTGTTAAACCCGTAATTGAACCAGCGATTGTAAGTCTGACCTGCCCAATTGTAGTCATCATCGAGCGGCGGACGCCATAGGATCGTCCCAAACCGCCAGTCTTCATTGAAGACTCCGTAGATGCTGAGAGCTTGGCTAAAGTGCCTGTAAGGGTTTGTGCCACGATAATTCCAAACATACAGTTGAAGATAAACAGGTTCTATCGGCCAGTAACTTGCGTAAACTATCGTTGCTTTGAGTTTCCCAGACAGGAAATGATCTCCATCTTCTCCGTTTCTGGAAATGTAGCGTTCGAACCATTCAGGTACTGCAAGCCGTTCCTGCTTAGCCCACCTGTAAAGGCTTCCAAGACCGACAATCTTTGCGCCACCACTGATGAACGGTGCTGGAACATGGTAGGCTTTGTCCGGAACTTGAATAGTCGTCCACAAGTTGCTTCCAACTGCGTGAAACGGAGGACCCGAAGCCTGAAATTCGTGATCGGTTATAGTCTCAGGGAAAGTTCCATCTGGATAACCAGTCACGAGAGTATCAAAGAACGCAGAGATTGACTTGATTATGCTCTCGGCATGCCAGAACCAACGAACGAACCTGTAGGTTGTGTTCGGCTGGGCTATCAGCGGATTTAGAGGATTGATGTTGACACGCAGATAAGTCGGCATAAATTCACCGGGCAATGACGCATCGCACATAGTCCGACCAATCACGATAGGAGTGGCTGAGCCTTGACCGATGCTGAAACTTGCGAAACTCTCCGGACACCAAAAGTCAATTGACGGATGCATCCAGTTGTATTCGTTGATTGATCGAGGATCGGCGAGAGTTGGAATTGCCCAATCTCTTGGATACATTCCTCCGAAACCAGAACCTGGATCGCGCCCTGTCCGGTGCTCGAAGAAAGTCAAAGGATTTGTGACTACGCAATCGACAAATTCTCGGTTGACGATCGTCTTAATCCTTAGATGGACATCGCTAATGATGTTTGAATGAACATCTCGTTCATTCTTGAACCTGCGTTCGACGAAGCGTTGCAAGTAGGGCATTATGTTGTATGGGTCATTTCCTTCGGCGTTGTAGATAGGCGTTGGAATTTTCCACGAACCGACGAAGACCGGTCGGTACGTAAATGGCAGTAGCGCATCGATGTCGATGTAGAAGTCTCCGGTCGGAGAATTCCCTACGCGATTAATGGTGGAACCGATCATTATCACTGGCGGGTTCGGCGAATTTGGATGAGTCAGGACAAATATGTCTTCATAGAAGAACCGTTGCGGCTTCTCGAGGTCGATTACACGATTGTTCGGCAAGTCAGTGTAGACGCCGATTGGGTCTACAATCCTGAGCGGAACGGTCGAGCTATCGTAGTTCAAATTCCAAAGATACGGGTACACAAGTTCCCAAAGGTCATCTTCCATTGACAACCAAACTGGGCTAAATTCAATCGGAACAGGCGCTAACCAGCGCAGACCACCGCTGAGCGGAACTATAGAAAGCGGGTCACAACCATTGAAAGTGACAGCGCCAGTTCGGTATTTGAAGTAGACTGCATCAAAGTTGTAGGCATACACGCTTCTGTATCGAAACCGCACTTCCCATCCATCTTCCGTTTCCGCAGTAACATTGCCTCCGAACGGTCTGTAAGATTTAATATTGCACGCCGTGAAAGTCGCGAAATTCTCGCTTCTCGATTCTTCTGGCGTGACTACGAGAGCATCGGAATAGTCGGAGATGAGAAAGAACCTGTCTTGATTTGCGAGGTAGTAAACCCAATCGATGAGGACAGTCAGCAAATTGCTGTAAGACTGAGGGCGGAATTCTACGCGTTGTGGATAAGCGAGAATGGCTTGGTGAAGCAAGACAGAACCGCTTGGAACATTCGTCGCGATCCAGACTTGGAACAGAATTTGGCTGCCGTAATACTCAATCACATAAGCTGTCGGGATCACTGCACCGTAGTTGACCTCGAAAATATAAGAACCTCTTCGCTCATAGAAATAACCTGCTACAAATGCTGGAACATCAAACCATTCGACTGCATCGAACGGTGCAGGATTGAACATTACCCTCATCGCTGATGGATCACCGGGCTGAGGGTATCTGTGTCGCTCCGCAGTCGCGCTGACGCTAACTGAACCAACCTTGCAGAAACCGGCAGCTAAGACCTTGCCTCCGGGCTTGATGACAGGATCGAAATACTGGTAGCGTTCGTCGTCAAATAGATGGAAAGGTTTCTCCTCTCGAGTCCAAGCCCAGAACCAAAGCGTGCCAAACCAGACAGTGTTGAGGTAAATCGATTGAATGCCCTCAACATAACCGTCAAGAACTGCCCAGAATGAGCCAGTTAACTTCGGTGAAGTCGGAAGGTGCACAAGTTCTTTATCGATGTAATTCTTCGCAGTCATAAGTTCGTCGAAGCTTCTCTCTGGCCAGTCTTCCATCGTCGCCCACGCAACAAGCGCTTCAGTCCCAACCCAGACATACGGGTCATAACGGACGATAAGTGGGTCGCGAACAAGATAGGCTGGGAGTTCAGGATTAGCCCATTGAAGCCAGAAATAACCTGCTTCGCTTCTTGGAACACGAGCCAGACCAACCTGTTGGATGCTGAAGTAATGCATTGAGTATGGCACTCCAGCCCAACCAAACATTGAACCAAACGCTATATTACCGACGAAAATTGTCCCGTGGTAATAAGTGCCGAGAAACAATTGAAGTGGCGGTCCAGAATACTGAAACCACTGATAGTCGTGGTCATAGGTTGCATAGTTGAAAGTGACAATGTAATCGGAGAAGAACGGAACTACCGCGACAAAGTTGCAACCTGCTGGCGCATTGACACCACCAATCCAAGTTCCGAGATTGAAGAAAGTCCAATTCAGCTGCGCTGCTACGAACGCAGTGCCGTAAATCGGGTGACCAGTCGAAACTACCATTCAAACCACCAACCTTCTCTTTATTGACTCGCCTGTAGATCAAAAGATCGTCCTGTATGTAAACCCAGCAAGCGTTCGTTGCGCTTGCTGGAGTGCTTGCTGAATTCCGACTGAGACATCTTGAGCAGTGACATGAATGGTGAAATTGAGCGTCGACACGCCACCGAGCGCTCCAGTCCGCATGAACGCCCAAAGTGCCGGTCCTTCGGTAATCAGGAATTGGGAAAGTCGCTCTGGGATCGCATAAAGCGACAGGCTGACAAGTTCCATGCGGATGTTTCGAAGTTTCTGCTCAATGTCATCGAGCGATTTCGCGACTTGCAACTGCGCTTGAAGCAGTTCAAGCCAAACCCTTGTCCCAAACGGCACAAACGACATCAATTCTCCAAGTCGCTGCAACCTGACAAGATAGAATTGACGCAGCCAGTTAAGAAGGTCGAGAAATTGAGTCCTTGCCTGATCCATAGACATCGAAACAAACGAAGGTAGGTAACCTCGTTCAATCCACGATCCAATAGTATCTGCGAGGTCGCGAAAGTAATTGGCTAAGTCTTCTGGTTCAGGGAAAAGGATGCGCCAGACATTCATGATTTCTCGCTCTGTCCTCAACCTCGCAACAAACGCATCCCAACCTCTTCGGAAACTCAGCAGAAGGCGCTGCGTGAACAGTTGCCTGAGTCTGTCAAGTCCAGTTGTAAGCATGACAGGCATCATTCTGACTCTGCTTACTAGATCCGACAGATACTCCGTTCCAAGTTCGCTGAAGATGTCTCGTAACTCTCTGAAAGCAGCACCGATGCCAGCAATGGCGACTCTGAGGTCAAGGCTAAGCCTCAACGCTTGCGTGAACGATTCATAACCTCGCTGAATGTATACAGCTGCCTGTTGCGTCAGTCGCCCTGTTCGGGCGACGATCTGCATCGCCGCGGTCATGTATCTCGCATACCGTTGCATTGCAAACCCAGCAACTTGACTTCTGATGACTGTTGCACTGTAAGCATCACCGAGTTCTTCAAATTGGTCTGTCAGTGATGAGGTGATGCTTTGTAGATTCTCAAGCGTCGAAGGTGCGGTTAACTGTCTTCGTCTCAGCTGCTGTTGTGCCCAATCCCATGCTCTCTGTTGGGCTATGATAGGGTTGACTCCAAGCCTGACCATCATGCGATAGCGTAACTGCGCTTCTTGAAGCACTAAATGATGATACCTGCTTTCGGCATCAAGCGCACGGTCAACTGCTGTCCTGATCGATTCGTAACTTCCAGAGACTGCTTCGATGGCATCTTCCATTTCTTCAAACCGCAGTCTCGCAGTTTCGTCTCGTAACTGCCTTATCCTGCCAAGTTGTTCAAGCACTTCCCGCCCAAGCTTCGCCAGTTCTGACCTAACTTCTGCAAGAGCCTCTGGAGTCGTAGCCATGAAGTTCTCAGAGGTTAGTAATTGCTGCAGTCGTTGAATGTGGACGCGAATGTTCTTTGCATCTTCGCCGACAAGTTCAAACGCATCTGCAAGCTTTTCCAGCGCTTCTTTGGGTCTAAGGGCAGGGCGTCCGAGGATATTGAGGACATTCATGAATGCCGCAGACAGGTTGTTTGCGGCATCAATTGCTTCTCTTGTCAAATCTCCAGTCAAATCAGACATAAAATCGCTCCATGCTTGTTGTGCTTCTGCCAGTGCCCTGAAAGGAGCAGTTAGCGCCTCAAACTGTGCACGGGCAAGCGAAAGTAATCTCTCTCTAATTTCGCGTGGATCAAGTAATTCTCCTGCCCGTCGTTTCAGCTCAGACAACCTTTCATTGATGTCATCAAGTGCTTCTCGAACAGGTGTGAACAAATTTGCGCGAATCTGTTCTGCGTTAACGACAGAAATGAAAGCGTTTATCGTTTCGATGAGCTTATCGCGGTATCTCCCTGGATACTCAATTGCGTCATACAGGACATTCTTAAAGTCATCTCCTGCCTTTATTGCTTGATCAAGCCACTGTATAACTCCGGAGTAAGCCACTCTTTGATCTTCTGGAAGCGCTTGCAAATTGTTTCTGATTTCTTCAAGCCTTGAAGTCAAAGCGTTCACATCTATTGTCATCGATCTCAGAATTTGTTGAACCTTTTCCTTCGTTTTAGGTCTATCCCAAAGTTCAGCAGATATGCCTTTAAGTGATTCGGCAGCCTGTGCAATCTCGGTAGCTGGAGTCTTTATCTTCCCACTGATGTCGAGGATAGTCTGCAACTGCGTTCCAACTCTGTTGAAATTTTCGAGGTTAATCTTCAAATCTTCAAGCGCGTCTCTGTAGAAAAGCGCTAACTCTCCAATTTGATCCCACTCTTTCCCTATTCCGGGCGGTGCGACTTCTGGTCCAGTCATCCGAACAGCGCCAAGCGCATTGTAGAGCTCAGATAATTTTTGGGAAATATTACTTCGGAGCCCGACCAGCTGTTTAGTCTGGCTCGAAATCAAGTCCGCGACAGAAGTCATCGCATCGCGCATGGCATCTGCAGCACTCGTTATCATCGCCTGCACTTCTCGTTCGAGAGACCTTCTATAATCCTCAACTGCTTTCCATTGTGCTTCAAGTGAGCCAATCCAACTCTGAACTGCATTGATCATCGAACCAACAAAATCTCCAGTTACCAGTCCTTTAATTGGAGCGATCACAAGGAGGTCAAGGAACGCATAAAGTGTTCGAGGGAGCATACTAATGAAGAAGCGCTTGTAGTACTCAATTAACACCTTTGTTTGGACAATTTGCCTTTCTGTCAAGCCAATGATGCGTCCTATATCTTCGACAGGAAACATATCTGCCATTAACGAAGTTACTAACCCGAAAAGCCAGAAACGGAAAAGCGATGCAAAACCTTTTGCAAAACGACTCCATGCGCTAGGAAGTTTTATTCTCCTGAAAATGTCCAATCCGACCATCATCTGTGGAAGTTTCGCCAGCTGCCCGAATATCGGAGTGATGGCTTGTTGGAAGTATGATCCGAGCTTCTGGAACATCTCACGAATGCCCTTAATGAATTGACCGAATGCTCCGCGCACAGTAAAGAATGGAGCACCAACAGACGCACTGAGTGACCTGAGGAAGGCAACAACCCATGAACCAAGCCCTGAAAGTGCTTGCTGAACTGCTGCGAGCTGAGTAGGGAATCTCGCACGCAATTGAGAGAGCGCAACTGACACTAAAGCCCGAAGGTACACCCAAGTAGGTCTTGATGTGAGAGCTTTGACCTGTGCTAAGATAAAGTTTCTAAGTGCATTCCCAATTCCAGACAACAATCTGCCAAGCCGTGTAGGCTCTGTCAGTCGCTTCACTGCGTCTGCAGCTTCCTGCAAATTCTTTCCGAGTGCAGCTTGCTCTGCCAAGAACTGCAACATTCCCGAAGTGAGCATTTGAATGACCTGAGTTGCTTGTTCCTCAGTTAAACCGAGCTGGACAAGTCTCTTGTGAAGGTCAGCCATTCCTTGCTTGCCGAACAAAGCCTGTAACCCTTTGTGCGCAGCAAATACTGACCTTGCAAGTTGTCTGAACTGCTGGATTAAGACATCGCTGTTAGGCAACTGCAACAGTTGTGCTTCGACATTTCTAACAAACGCCGAAGATTCTCGCAGTAGTCGACCGATAAGTTCTGGCATGTCAATTCCGAGGTTAAGAAGCGCTTCTCGAAGTTCACGCATTCCGCCAGTCCCGAATTTTTGAACTGCATCAAACAATCCAGAAATTCTCCGTCTAATACGACCACGAACACTTTTCAGCCTTGAGAGTGCTTCTTGAAGTTCAGAGGCAGCAGCAACACCAAGCATTATTCCAAGTTGCTGCTGCAGGCGTGAAATCTAAGCCATTTCCTCTGGCGTCGCAATGCCGAGGAATCGTCTCGCGCGTAACTTCGTAAGCTGGTCTGAAATTCCTTGGATTATTGGCTTCAGGTCGGTTATGTCTGGAATGACTGTAATCGCCGAAGCGAGACCCAAGCCAAATCTGACTCCTGCGGAAACTAAGTCAGAAACGCCAGAGAAGTAAATCGAAACTTCATCAACAAGCCTCTCAAAGAATTGTCGAAATCTGTCGGTTCGTCTTGGAAGTCGTCTTGCAGCAAGACCGACAATCGCTCCGAGATTAAACTGCATCGCCTCTAAAAGCGCATCTGCTGGAAGAGATAGCGTTCCCATAAACAACGCACGAAGCATAGGAGGAAGATTGGATGACCTCATAACGCTCTGAACCTTGCGCTGATATTCTGCAAGGAAAGGCAGAGCCTCGATGTCCGCAGCATTAACCGCTTCTTGAACTGCCTTGTAAGTCTGATTAGCCAGTTGGAAGAATTGTTGGAGTGTCAACTCTGGTGCGATACGACGGAAATGCGAAAGCATCTCTGCAGCGCGACCGGAGATCCGCGCTGCATGCATTAGTTCTGGTCTTCGCATGAAGAACGAGAAAATCTGCTGCTTTACTACATCCTCCATCTGAGCACTAATTTCATCAAACTTTCTCAGGAACAAGGACGCAGCACGAGCCCTATCCTGCAAGGTCATCTGGAAACCAAGCATTTGCAATTCGGAAGCAGTCAAAATCTCGTCTTGGACAGCAATGCCTTGCATAATCGATGACTTAACATTAGCCCAGAACTGTTCGAAGTCGCCCTTAAACTCCGTTTCTTTGATGACCTTAACCAAGCGAGGCTTAAGTGCCGTCCTAAGCGCTGCAACTGTTTGAGGTTGCAGTTGCACTTGCGCAACAGCATTTATGAGCGCATCAAGAAGAGCTTCAGGAATGTTTCGGAACGACTCGATCAGATACTGGTAAGCACGATCCTGAAGGTAAGTCATCAAATAATCTCTGAACCGCAGAGTACTCGGTCTCGCAGGACCAAGTCCAAGCCCGAGGAACAAGAATTGCTGAAGTGGAATACCAAGTCTTGCTACTGCTCCTGCAATCGACCTGTGGTACATCGCCATTTCCTCTGGTAAGACCTGCAACAACGGCGGAATTCTCCTTGCACGACGCCAGAAGACAAGCGGTTGTGCCATTGCTGATGCCAACTCGGAAAACCTCAACTCTTGGCTAAGCCAAGTTGCCATGCGCTCCAATCCGCCGGGAAGGAAGAACGCTTTCAAACCTTCAATAAAGCCTCGCATCGGAACTCGAAGCGCTGAAAGCGTCAGATTACCGAGAGACGCTTGAAGCCTGTCAATAACCATCAGGAAGTGACTTCCGATCGTCGACAATTCGAGGAATCGACCTGCAAGCCATGCAAGGCTTGAAATTACAAGCGTCACACCACCGAACAACGCACCAAACCCGATGACCATCTTGGAGATGGCACGAAGTAACGGCGAGTCGGAAACAGTTCGAACCAGTCCTGCAAAAGCCTCAGCAACAGTAAGTTGAAGCCGAAAGAGAGGTTCAACCATGAGAGTCATCGAGTTCCTTATCGTAGCTAATGCTACGCGAAATCTCTGTGCTGGAGTCTGGGCAAGTGCCCGATATTTTTGCTCTGCATATGACGCGCTTTCACCATGCTGCCTTAACTCTCTGGCATGCTCCCGCAGTGCATCGGTTCCCTGCTTGACAATTGCGTAGAATGCTCTTTCCGCACGCTCACCAAGTAGCAACCGAATCGTCAATTCATCTGCGTTCGCAGCGAGAAGATCAATAATATCTGCCAGATTCTTTGCTGACGGACGGAGTTCATGCCAGTCGATTCCGAGTTTAGCAAGCTCTCTCCTTGCTTGCGCTGTCGGCGCTTCTAACCGAATCAACATCCTCGCTAAGCCAGTTCCTGCAATAGACGCTCTGATCCCTGCATCGTGCAAGAGCATCAACGCTGAAAATAGGTCATGGAGTGGAACTCCAAGCTGACCAGCGATCGGACCTGCGTACTTGATTGCATGCATGACATCTTCAATGTCCATCAGTGACCTATCGAGAGCGTATGAAAGTTCTGAAGTGATCGTTCGTGCGAACTGGCGAGTGATTGGCATTCCGAGGTTACGCATGATAGCAAAGGTCATCCTAACAGTTTCGGCGAGGTCAGCTCCTGAAGTTTCCGCAAGGTTCATTGCTTCTGGAATTAACGCAGCAGCTTGAGAAATCGTCATACCTGCGCGTGCAGCCTCAAGAAATGCAGCTGCAACTTCACCAAGCGATTGCCCATATCTGCGAGAAGCCATCGCTGACTGTTGAAGGATTTCATTCGCAACTGCAGATGTGGCGGCGAACTGACCAGTCGCAACAGCAGCAAGAGCAGCCATCTGTTGTGCGGAAACTAAGGCGGATGCGAGCTGCTGCGCTCCAACCGCCAACATACCAAGCGAGAACAAACCCATCGCACCCATCGCATAAACTTCTGCTGCAGCAGCACGCATTGCTGTGAGCTCGGCAGGAAGTTGACCGAGTTCACCGCGAAGTTGTCTTATCGCAAGCGATGTCTGGTAGTTCGCTGTGATCAGGAACGGAATTATTAGTTCGCGCGGCATAGTCCTACCTCCGCGCTCTCGCTTTCTCTAACGCCCATTCTTCTACTTCGTGTCGAAGCTGCTGTGCGAGAAACCAAACAATTGGATGCCACCTGTCATGGTGCTCCTTATCAAGCACTGCAGCAAGCTCCATGCAAGTGTTGAACATTGACAGGACCCACTTGAACATCTCATCACTGATCTCCGGACATCCCAGAACTTCCTTGCTCCAGTAAATCTGCGGAGTTCTGATTAGTGCCCGGAAATAGTTCCAACAACGCATTGACTCCCGCTGCAACAGCTTGTGTCCTGCCAGAAAGCGTCATCAATGTCGTGATGATCACAGTCATCAACGCTGGAGTTGCGTTGAAAGCACTGTCGTCAGAGAACAAATCCGTCGGAGTCAGATTAATGACTGGGATGTCTGGAAGTGGTTCTGCGTTGTAAATTGCCTGCACGAAATTTCCGTCGTCATCTTCTGCAGGAAGCCTGAACGCAGTGATGATCGTTGGCAGAGACCTCAACAGACGCTCAGAACTCTCGTAGCCGCCAAGAAACAATTCCGCTGCCATCTGCAGGTCAAGCCGTTCGGCAAACCTCGGTATTCTAATCTCGATGAAGAACCTCTCATCGTCTCCGAACGGAATCCTGATAGGCGTGCGACGAACGGAGCGGATGGCTACTCTAAGGGCACGAAGCGCTTCTTGACGATCAAAAGCTTGCTCCATAACCGACATCGCCTCCTTAATTGTGATTAGGTGTGTCATTAACCTGAAACTGTGAAGTTGTAAGGCGCATAGATTGAACCAGAAATAATCGGAGCGAGACCTCTGAAGTCGATAGTGACTTGTTCAAGTGAAGTCTTGTCGCCACTTGCGTTAACTTGGATTCTTTCTGGGCACGCCCTGCGGACAACGAGTTTAGCCTTCTTAGTTCCACGAGAAAGCAAGACTCCAAAGGCAAATTCCGAACCACTCATAATTTGGAAGATTTCGTTAATAACTGGGTTAGGCAAATACATGACCAAGTTTCCAGTCACTCGAACAACAGTAGTCATGACATCGATTGGGCGAATGTCTCCGAATGGGATTAGTTCGTTCGCATCAATCGGGTTGAATTCAAGGTTAACCTCAATAGACTGGACATATTGATTTGCCCAGTGGCTTGTCCCAAATGCCGTATCAGCGATATCTTGAACTCCGCCTGCAACAACAGTGCCAAACACTAAAATTTCTTGACGCACGAATGGTGGAGTTGTTAATGCGAGAACTGACGCAGGAGCGCTCGACGAGATTGTCGCCATTCGACCTTGAACCGTGAAGGTAACCTGAGGCAAGTCTCGTCTGGAGAAGGAGAACCGTGCTCCAGTGACGCGACCATCAGTCAACTGCTTTGTGTAGCGGTTTCCAATGCCAACGAGAACCGTCACATAAGGCGGTTGCATGTCAGCGCCAAGATTGAGAACTCCGCCAAGCGTCGAAAGCAGGTCTGGGTGCAGGTAGACAGGCAAATCGCCTTGTGCCCATTCGCCACGCTTGACGCTCCAAACATCAAACCACTGACCGTCGGGAAGCTCTGAATACTGGATGTCCCATTGAGGCTCAATGCTCTCGCCGCCAGCCAGCGGCAACGCAGTCGTGATGGTCGCTGCCGTGCCCTTCGCTGGTTGAACTGCAATCCCAGCGAATGAGAAGTTACTGCGAGCATACATGTCGGCTCACCTCATAGTCAAACCATCAGGCTTCAGGTCTCCCGTTCCAGTTGACAGCTGCCAAGAAATCTGTGCATGCTAGTCGCAGTCGTCTCCTATAAATATTATCACGAACGAATAAAATCAGATAACCTTCCCTCCAAGATAAAGTTCAGCTCCAAACATGATCACTACCGAGGTGCAGTCTGGCGCTCGTTCAGCGATGATGGACTCGACATCGCTGATGAATGTGACTCGTGCTGATGGAACAATCCGAACCGAGCGACCAGAATCAAGTTCGATCAAGCAAAGTTCGTGGTTTTCTCCGAAAAGTTGCAGAAGGATAGTCTTAGCGAGTTCAAACTGGATTGTCTGTGGTGGTTTGCCTTTCCTGTCGACGACGGCGATGATTTGAACTCCAACGACAAGCCTGTCCAATGGGACGGTTAAGTCATCATGACCGACTTCAGGTATCCCAATTCGTGCGTATGGAGCAGATCGCGGCTCTGACCGTGCGTTCAAATCCGAAATTTCTGGCTGTGTGCCAGTAAATTCTACCAGCGCATTTCTGACACGCTCTTTGATCACCGAGAGGAACTGTTCCAGGTCTGTCATCACAATTTCCCTCCGAGTTTGTATCCTGATGCTGCAAAGGTTGATGCCACTCGAGTCCATTCCTTTTCTGCAAGCGTAATGAATGAAGTCGCAGCGTTGAACATGTCAGGTTCAAGGAGTTTCTGCCTCTCGGCGATCTTTGCGAGAATTCGCTCGATGTAAAGCGATGCCCGCTGCCCTCTGACGCTCTTCTTGCGAATCGGGTGCGGTCTTATAGTGATTTGGTAGGTCAGAACCTTGCGTCGTTGCTCCCTGATTTTCCTGATCTCGGCTGTGTGGTGAAGCCTCATAGTGAAGCGCGGATAACCTGATGGCATCATCACTGGAATGCGAACCTTTCCGAACTCAACTCGCGTTGTTCGCCTTCCTCGTCGATGCACTACCCTTCCTTGCTTTGTGATAGAGAATGGATGATACCGTGTCCCGCCAGTTTTGCTAATTGAGATGTGCTGTTCTCCGAGGATGTCTGGTCTCGACCTTGCACCGAAAAGCCACTGAACTTTCGACCACCATTCAGGGTCCGGGTCTTTCAGAGTCAGAAACGGAGAGGTTGTCGGCTCGATCGTGCCATGGAAGCCATACTGAACGACATGCCAATACGGAGCTTTCTGCGTGTCGAAGCCAGTGAAAGCACCAGCAAACCCTTTCTTGCCCATTATCGGCATGAAAACTGCATGACCAGTCATGAGCATCTGCGCCAGTCCCTGACCACCAAGAGACTTGCGACCCATCGGTCTCGCTGGAAACCATCGACTAACAGATGTAGGTTCCACGAAGAAAATGTCGTTCACTGCCTTCTTGAACAACATCTCCAACCTACGACTGAGGTATTTGGCAATTATTTGGTGAGCCACTCGTTCGAGTTCTTCGAACCGCAGTGCTCGCATCCGCCTTGTGTTCTTATCTCGGATTCGGACGCCTTTTGCCGAGATCTCAACTTCTCCGAACAATCCTTCAAGTTGCGCCCTTATAGCCCGACCGTAGGTCTCATCGTTTGCTAATCCAGCCAGAACTGCCTTTAGGAAAGGTCCAACTGCGCCAACAGTTGAGAAATCAACAACGATGGAGAAACTCTCAGGGTCTGGGAGGCTCAGGGCAACCGGTCGAATCATCTGCAGGAAAGTCGGAATTCTAAATCTCGCACCACGATACATGAACTTTGAACGTTCGGTCTCAATTGCACGCCTGAGTTTGTAAGCGTGGTCGGCGGCAAGATGCATTATCCTCTCCGCTGCTCGTTCGATGTCGTCAACATCAGCACCCACAAGTGAGAACAAACGCTTGAACGCTTCAATTCTGGGCAACGAAGCTCTCAGGTCTTGCGCAATTGCTTCCGGTGAGATTCGCAGTAGTTCGAGAATCTGATCAAGTTTGCGTTCGGTAAGTTCGGTCACCATCGGACGAAAGAAACCGACTACATGACCGGGCGGAAGCCTACCAATGTCGCCAGCACGGAGATAGAACTGGCGAAGTATCGGAAGCATTGGAGTGGCAATCTTACGGAAAGTGTTAGCATACATCGTCCTGACTTTGTGCGCACCTGTACTTCTCGCATACAAGCCTGACCAATATTTGTAGAAAATTGGCCACGCGGACTGGATTTTCTTCGAAGTAATTCTTCGTGCAGGTCTTCGAGGCAAGTTCGGTCCTCCTTCAAGTTGTCAATCGCAGATACTGTAGGTAGATCTCGTAAAGCCAACCTTCTCCGCTTGGGTCTTCTGGCAAAGCAGTTACCTGAAATTCATCGCCCGTGTCAGTTCGGACAATTCTGTCACCAGGTTCAAACCTAAAAGAACCGATCGCTTCTTTGCGGACATAAAGGACATAGTCCGCATCGGACGGCACTAAATAGAACGGACGAGCCATCGTCCGAACAGACTGAAACCATCCGCGAAATTTTCCTCTCAGGACGCCATCCCTGTAAACTAAGAACTCGTGCCTGTCAATGATTGCAGGCAAAGAAATCATAGCCGACCACCAGCCCTGAGCATTCTGTAGGCTATCCGTTCAAGTTCACGAGACTTGGCAGTTAAATCCTTTGCAGATTTGAAACTGAACGACACCGCGCCAACTCGGATTGAATCGTAAATGCTGCTTTGCTCGTTAGAAGCAGCCTTCAGGTAAGCAGCAGCGACTAAGTAAGGAAGCGCTTCATACACTATCGGAGACGCAGCTGCGATAGCGTAGTGGATTTCAATCACTCTTGCAGAGACTGCGAAAACTGTCCTGTTGCTGCTGTCTGGAACGGTCAACTGCTCATCTCCAGCATAAATCTGGGAATTCACGACACGCGCAGTGAGTTCCTCACTATCTATGACAAGTTTGTTGACTTCGGCGATTGGCTGGTGCAGCCACCAACGACCGGATGGGTCATCGTAGATCAAGATGACATGTTCACGGCGAGGAAGCCCAAACGACAGCGCCTGCAGTTTCGCAGTTCTGACGAACGGCATCAGTGCCAAAGGCGATACAAATGGCAGCAGTTTCTCAGAAGTCGCGTTGGCTAACAAGCTTTCGTCATCATCGGTGATATCAATGGGTTGCAGGTCCGAGACGGAAGTTCCGGTGAAGTATTGGTAGAACGAATGACCGTACGGGTCTTCTGAACGAGTTCCAATAAAGACCGGAGACGATACTGGCGGCACGATTACCCAGACAGGAATGGGTGCATCACTGATACGAACCATCCCGTTAGCCCTCCTTGCGACGCCTGCCAAGAGATAGTCAATGTTCAGGTGGCGACCGCAGCCAGCAATCATGCTAAACTGCGGTCGCCGTTAGATTGCTTGTCAGTTCGACTAACCAGCAGGCGGAATAATAGAAATCATGGATTGCCAGTAGCGACCAGGGACTGTTAATGCTAC